>Ga0214917_10001626_pt1 | contig 28692 bp, 20 predicted proteins | sample LL_1208_BB_MetaG_FD_177983 | JGI IMG/M metagenome (GOLD analysis project Ga0214917, IMG submission 177983) | Freshwater microbial communities from Lake Lanier, Atlanta, Georgia, United States - LL_1208_BB | ecosystem: Environmental > Aquatic > Freshwater > Lake | place: USA: Georgia | collected... | reverse complement strand
GGTAGCTACGGCAATGTACTCGATCGAGGTGTCGGTATTTAATCGATGGGGCGAGGAGGTTTATACGACGAAGGATTTAAGCAAACCATGGGATGGACGCTACAAGGGGAAAGATTGCCCAGTAGGCGTTTATTCTTGGAAGATTGTGGCACGGGATGTAAATCAGGAATTGATCATTCAAAGTGGGCACATCAGCCTTTTAAGGTAACTAAAACTGGTAGGCGTTGGCCATAGTGAGCAGGAGCAAAAAGCTTTCCAATTGTGCGTTGATTCCCTGTTTAAAATGTATGGTAAGGATTTGGTTGTTGTCTTTTGTTCGGGAAGAAATATTATCAATAGATTGAGAAAAATCCTTTAATACTTTATATTCCGGAATCAGTTCTAAAAACGCAGATTTCCAACCAAGGTTATCTATTAGGGTAATGTTGGAAGGAGTGCCTTGCAAAACAAAAGGCGAATTGTTTTTTCTCATCGATATGGGATGTTTACCTATGTAAATGGTGGAATCATTATTTGAGAAAAAGAAATATTTGGAGTTACTAAAGACTAAACGATTTTTGTTAATTTGTGCGTCAAAGCCCGTCACCTCATTAAGAAGAGGGAGGATTTCGGTGGTTTTTATTTTTTTTGCGAAGGTTAATAATAAGTCAATTTGAGGCTCAATATAGGATGGACTATCTTCTTCGTCGATATACTTCGCACCGTAATAGTTCAAAGAAATGCCAGCGAGTGATTCGATTAACCTTTTGTATTTAAAAAATTTATCAGGTATAAAACTCCCACTATTCAGTAGGGTGGTTAAATGGAAAAAAGATTCATTTTTTGGAAAGGCTAAGCACGGAGCTTTGACCTTGTTTGCAAAATAAATATTCACTTCATTTTCTGTGAATTCAAGTTCATAGGAATTTATTGTTTTTTTATTGGATAGGACGTGATATTGTATGGGTTTCCGGTGACTTGAATTAAAGTTATACCAAAATCCATTTTTTATAACTTGATTCATTTTTAGATCGCTTTGATTTGTGTTTTTTAATAATGTATAATAGAAATCACCCCGAATGAATCCTGTGAGCAGTTTTTCACTCTTAAATTTTGTATTGTATCGTCCCGCCAGAACCCAAACCGTTTCATTACCATTATTAATTTTAAGAATGTATATATTATCGTTATAATCGATTGGATATTGAGCCCTTTGATTGGAAGTATCCTGTGCAATATTTTGCCAATATTCTGATATTATTTTTAAAATGCGCGGGTCTTTATTGTTAAAAGCGAATTGAAAAATTGTGCTTTTTTTTAATAGGGGTAGATTGATATTAATAACTCCTGTTGTATTGACTGGAATATCGATAGCACTATTACTCGTTGATTTTTCAACCCCTAAAGTCAAATGATACACCAATATCCAGATAATAAATATTAGTGAAATAGCAATAATTCGTTGAATGATTTTAATCCATTGCATCGTCGCAAAGGTATAAAAACGAAATGATTACATTTGTAAATGCGTTCCATTGTTCGTTTTGTATTGAGGCTATGGGGATGGGAAATTATCGAGATGCCGCCTCATAACATTGCCAAGGCAGTTGTTGTCATGGCACCTCATACTTCAAATTGGGATTTTGTCATTGGTAGATTAGCCTTTTTTCTAATGCGAATTAAAGGAAGATTTTTAATTAAAAAAGAACTGTTTTTCTTTCCATTGAATATTGTTTTACGAGCATTAGGAGCATTACCTGTGGATAGAGGCCAAGCAAATAATATGATTTCCACTTCGGTTAATTTGTTTAATAAGCATGAACACCTCTATTTAGTTTTCACGCCCGAAGGTACAAGGTCGGCAAATGGGAAATGGAAAAAAGGGTTTTTCTATATTGCTAAGGAGGCAAAGGTACCTATCGTGCTCGCATATATCGATTACGCAAATAAAAAAGGGGGATTCCATGGTGTTTTTTCTTCCACAGGGGATGTGTCGACCGATATCCAAGAAATCAAAAAACAACTTGCTGATTACAAGGGGAAATATGCAGAAAACGGGATTATTTTCTGATACTACCATGGTTATTTTTGTATCCAAAAGGGCAATGTTTACAATTGCTCTTGCAACAATATCCTCTTTTTAGATGATATGCTTCTGTAAAGATGATAAATCCCTCTTCACTCACATAGTAATCCTCTTCTTGTAACTTTGAACGCCTTCCAAAATCTGAAAAGTCCATGTCAAAAGATTCTTCCTTACCTTCCATTGATAATAGCGTTATTGATAGATTACCCACGCTTAACAATTCTATCCATGAATTGTTTATTCTTCGGGACGATTTAATTCATAATATTATTTCAGGAAATAAATGGAGAAAATTGGAAATGATAATAAATCGTGTCCTTTCAAGCAATTTCCTTGGCATTACCACCTACGGTGGCCCCTTTTCGAATCATGTACTTGCAACGGCTTGTGCGGCAAAATTGTATGGAATTCCTTGTACGCTAAGAATTCGAGGGGAGGAGCTTAAACCGAATTCCAACAATTTATTAGCATATTGCGCATCCACCGGAGCTAAGTTGGAATTTCTCACCAGACGTGAATATGATGTAGTGAAAACAAGCTATGGCTTGGATGAATACGGCCTTTTCAACGTTCCTGAAGGAGGCGCTTGTCGGGAAGGAATTCTTGGTGCGATGCAATTAGGTGATGCTGCGCAAAATTTCGACCTCGTCGCTTTGGCCCAAGGTACCGCCACAACGAGTCTTGGTTTACTTATTAATTCCCCAAGTATAACTGAGATTTGGGTATTTCCTGTTCTTAAAGGATTTTCTTCCATGTTAGAAATGCATGCTCTCGCAGAGAAAACAGGATTTCTTACTTCGTTTAATTTGAATAAATCAAGGTTACGAAGTTTCGATAATTATCATTTTGGTGGCTATGCTAAAGGGAGAGCAATGGTGATGGACCAAATCAAGCATTGTGATTTGAAAATATCCTTCCCCCTTGATCCAGTTTACACGGGAAAAGCATTCCTTGGTTTTTTAAGCGAATTACAAAAAATTAAAGAACCTAAGAAAGCTTTGTTTATTCACACTGGAGGTTGCTTTTTGTATAGCTAAACAGTTTCTAGCTCAGTTTGGTTTTCTTTTTAGAATAAAGATGTGTTGACTTAAAAAATAATTCAATTGCACCAAAGCCTTTGTTTGCACCACTCAATTTTGACACGGAGATATCAGCGGCTAATCCAAACCGAAAATTGGATATCTTATAATTGAAGTTTAATGTTACGGCATCTTTCCAACGGTAAAACACCCCATAATTTATTGTGGTTGACTTTAATATGTTGGTAATATCAGAGCCATTTTTTAAAATGTTTTCAAACATAACACCTGCAATGATGTTACTGTTTGGTCCATTTCTAAAAGCCATAAATTGAGGTTGAACCCTAAGGTCTTTTCTTCGAGTTGTTAAATCTGCACCGCCATGTATAACAATCTGGTTAAACATTCTCCCCCCGGTTTCCGTAAAACTAAATCTTGGCTTATTGACATGATTAATAGCTACACCCCCATAAAAACGGGACCTGTTTCGTGTATGATATTGATAAAGAGCACCTGTGTTTACATTAAATGCCGCATTGGAACTCCGGCTAAGCTTGTCATTGATATATATGGGATCGTTTACCGTGCCGTTATAATTCCAACCAGTCCAATTCGATTCCCAAGAAGGCAGAGTAGGGTCATATCCCACCAGAATCATACCGGCTGTTGCTCCGAGCGTAAGTTTTGAAAATTGATCCATTTGTATACTGTAATTTACAGGGAGGTTAACCTCCGTTTGCATCAATTTACTTTCTCCCATACCTTCGTTCACCATGGTTACTCCGATACCGAAATTGTTTTTACTCATTGGACCATCTGAAATTTTAAATTCAGCCAACAGGGAATTGGTTCGAATTTTAGTACCTGACATTGGGGGATTTTGTAGCTTAAATCCGGTACAAAAACCAAAATCTTCAAAACCTGAGGCAATCGACGCCGGATTTATCAAACCATTGGTTTGATAAAATAAACTGTAATTGTGGGCATATTGTGCACGAGCATACCCACACAATATAATACATAAAACAAAAAGTATATTCTTAAACATAGATAAATTATTTATACAAGGTCACGTTACCATTCATCGAACCAGTCAAGCCATTAATTAACCGGTATTCCAGCTTGTACGCAAAGTTCCCTACATTCAGTGGCTTGTCTTTAAAAGTTCCGTCCCACCCTTCATTTGGGTCGGAGGTCCGAAACACTAATTGTCCATAACGGTTAAAAATTTGAAAATTCATTGAAACGATTGCGCCACCGTCACCGTTGAAACCGTTTTTATAATTGAAGTCTTTATCGACATTGGTAACAACACGTAGTAGGTCGTTTACACCGTCGCCGTTAGGGGAAAATGCGTCAGGAACTGAAATGATTACAGAATCACGAAATCGTACATGTATAAAAACGGTATCCGAAGCTATGCATCCTTGAGGTGAAATGTTGTTAAGAATGTAGTAACTGTCGTAGAAGGGGGTTACAATGACCGTATCACAAACTCCTGTTACATCGCCGAAACACCAAACGTCATTTCCACCATTCGGGGTTTGCCAAACTAAGGAATCACCAGCTGCATAACCGCTTGCCACAATAACCGCTCCCGAAGTGATTTGACCTGTAGGCCACATTCCACCATACATGGAAATTAACGTATCAGGAATGGGAACCCCTCCAATCGTATCGAGCAAGGTAATACTGATATTAGGTACTGCACCTACAGTTATCTGTTGGCTGGCAGAACTTGTTGCTCCGCTCGCATCGGTTACCGTTAGTAACAGGGTATAGGTTCCAGCGGTTGAGAAACATATCGATCCGGGTTTCATGCCACTGTAGAAGGAAGGTGTTCCGCTTGGAAAGGACCAACTACTTGAAACTACATCATTGGAAGAATTGTTCTCGATAGTAATACAATCACCCTCACAAATCACGTTATCTGAAACCGTAAAACTAGCTGTGGGCTGCGCAATAGCTAAAGTAACGAATCCAAGAATAAAAGAAAAGATTACAATTTTCATACGATTCAAGAATTAAATTTTTACGAAGATAATAAAAATCCATGTAATCGAATAATTCACGCTTTTTTCAACAATTGAATGATTTCATTGGCCTCCACAATGTCGTGAACTCTTAAAAATGTGGCATTGTGCATAATCGCAAAGGTATTTAAGATGGTGGTTCCGTTCAAAGCATGATTGCTTTCAACCGATAGCTTTTTATAAATCATTGACTTCCTTGAAATACCCATGATTAAAGGAAATTCGAGCATTTGAAATATTTGGAAGTTCTTTATTAACTGATAATTTTCCTCTAAAGTTTTGGAAAAGCCAAATCCTAGGTCGATTATGATATCCTTTACACCAACTGTTTTGATTCGGTTAATTTGTAAAGAAAGCTCGTGCATTACTTCGAGCGAGATTTGCTTGTATTCATATGGATCATGCAATGCGTTGGATGTTCCCCTTGAATGAACAAGGATATAAGGTGCCCGGTGCTTAGCACATACCTCAAATATTTCAGGATAGTTCCGCCCACCTTCCACATCATTAATAATATCGGCACCATTGCTTAAGGCCCAATCGGCAACAATGGGTGAGCTGGTATCGATTGAAATAAATAATTTTGGATACCGAGTTGCAACCCGATCTAAGTATGGCTTCAACCGTTCGATTTGTTGTGCGGGAGAAATCAATGTGTAACCAGGACGCGTGGATTGGGCGCCGAGGTCTAGGAATCGAATGTCATTTTCAATACATTTTAAGACATAGTTTTCGAAAGCATCTAAGGCACTAATGCGGCTGGCTTCGTAAAATGAGTCAGGCGTGATATTCACAATACCCATTACACACGGTTCACTTATCGTGAAAAACTTATTCCTCAAACGCAATGTTCGGTTTGCACGAAAATGATTAAATTCGGCACCATTAATTATGGAAACACTCATGCCAGACACATTAGAATCGTTCACAAAGATAAGCAGTCTATGCAGAGATATCTATTTAAACAAAACGAAAGATTACGGCACTGCTTGGAGAATTTTACGGCCTGTGGGTCTCGCAGATCAATTGTACATAAAAGCAAATCGCATACGAACTATTCAAGAAAACGGTACTAACTTAATAGGCGATGGGGTGGAAGGTGAGTTTATGGCTATCGTAAATTATTGCATTATTGGCCTAATACAATGGAACGCAGATGTGGACTTGCCGCTCGAATTGAACCCAATGTTGGCAGAAGAACTTTATGATAAATATATGAACGAAGCCACCAACTTAATGATAAAGAAGAATCATGATTATGGTGAGGCTTGGCGGTCTATGCAAGTGGAATCACTTACTGATCTGATCCTAATGAAAATTTATCGTATTAAGCAAATCATTGCCAATAGCGGTAATACCATCGCTTCAGAAGGTATTGATGCCAACTATTACGATATGCTCAATTATTCCATTTTTGCCCTTATTCACCTTGGTGTTAAATAAATGTTAGGGTTTGTGCCGTTCAGGTGCATCTGCGTAATTTTATTAAAAAATCGATTATGAAAACACTTAGGCTTTATGGTCCTTGGACGATTAGAATTATTATTTCCTTTGTTTTTTTTCTTTCTGCTATAGCTAAACTTTATCCCAAGCCATCTTATGCACTTACCTATTTTGAAGTACACCAACTTCAACCTATGGGGATTTCCATCGAAATTGCCCATTATTTATCCAGGCTATTGATAGGTGTAGAATTTGCAATTGGTATTTTGCTGCTTTTACCTTTTTTCACTAAAAGAATCGTTATTCCTGCCACGATACTCATGCTAGGCATCTTCATTATTGAGCTCATCTATGAAATGATCAAATCGGGCAACCAAGGTAATTGCGGTTGTTTTGGTACCTTGATAGAAATGACACCTTTGGAAGCTTTACTGAAAAACTTGGCATCCATTGGTTTACTAGTTGCCTATTATTTTTTAGAAGATAAGAAGGAAAAGCTTTCATGGAATCTTGGTGCTAGAGCACAATATTCAGGTATTTTAAATGTGTTATTGGTTAGTGTTTTTGGGGTGTTTCTTGTGGCCCCGATTCGGAGAGAACAACAAACTAATAATGTTCCAATAGTGTATGAGTCGATAGATACTGACAGAACGATTGTCATGACCAAAGACAGTTCAGGCAATGTCCTTCCCATTGAGAAAAAAAATGACACCGCTATTGTTCACAAAGATCCGGGTCCGAAACCAGTTCGTTCAGGCTTTGAGATTATTTTTCCTAATATTAATAAAGGAAAAAAACTCCTCTGTTTTTTTGCACCTGGTTGTGACCATTGCCGCGCTACAGCAAAAGAATTAACACAGTTGAAAAAATCGGTCAAGGATTTCCCTCCTATGCAAATTGTCTTCATGGATGAAGAGCCAGAGTTGATTCCTGATTTCTTTAAATTTGCCGGAGCAAAATACACTTATACAGTAATGGATATCATTAAATTTTGGAAAGTATTAGGCAGTGGAAAAGAAGTTCCTGGGGTAGCATATTTATGGAATGGGAATATTCAAAAATTTTATCAAGGTATTGATAATCAAAAATTTAATGCTGCCGATTGTAAAATAGTCTTGCAAAAACCTTCTAAATAGCATTTTTTGAAATACCTTTAGGTATGTCATTACGTTTCGTAGGAGCAAATTGGAAAATGAATTTAACATTTCTCGAAGCTCAAGAGTTGTACCTGCAAATCACCAAAGGTATACCCTCTCAACTTACTTGTCGGGTTGTCTTATTTTTACCCCAAGCATTTTTAAGCAGTTTTCAGGCTTCCAATCAAGTTGCTGTGGGTGCACAAAATTTCTATGCGCCCCAATTATCAGGTCCTTACACCGGAGAAACCTCGCTTTCACAACTTAAAAGTATCAACGTGCTCACCGTATTAGTTGGGCACTCTGAACGCAGGATTCATTTTAACGAATCGAATAAAAGCGCAACAGAAAAAGCGGCTACGGCCGTTCAACATGGATTTAATGTAGTCTTATGTTGCGGTGAACCCAAGGAAATTCGCATGTTAGGCGAACAAAAGGTTTTTCATTACTTGGAAGATCAATTGCGAGAATTATGGAATTGGCCTTCAAACCAGCTGTCCAACCTGGTGCTGGCTTACGAACCTATTTGGGCTATAGGCACAGGAAAGCTTCCGTCCTTGGAAGAAATAAATGCTGTACATGCATTCTTGAAACACAAATTCAATGTTCCTGTTATTTATGGAGGAAGTTGCGATGCAGATAATTCGAAAGAAATCATGAGATTATCCAATGTCGATGGAGTGTTAATTGGTGGTGCATCCTTAAAGGCAAGCTCTTTTCTTAAAATCGTTCACGACGCATGTTAGACTACATTGAAGTTGAATTGAAACTGATGCCATTTGAACCGAATAACGAAGTGGTTGTTGCCTTGCTTTCTGAAATCGGATACGAAAGCTTCCTTGAGGATAATAACGCTGTTAAGGCATACATTCCTAAACCAGCATTTAATGAGGAGGAATTAAGCCCCGTATTGAGCCACTTTAAAGAAATTGATGTCTCCATAACATCGACCGTTTCTTTGATTCCTGCACAAAACTGGAACCACATTTGGGAAAAGGAATTTGCGCCCGTATTCTTGCCAAATCTGACGATTTTAGCACCCTTTCACGGGGAAGAATTTCGTCATGATCGGTATATTGAAATTGAACCTAAAATGTCGTTTGGCACGGGACATCACGATACCACTGCAATGATGTGTAACGCCATGAGTGAAATTGATTTTCAGAATAAAAAAGTATTGGATATGGGTACCGGGACTGGGCTACTCGCTATTCTAGCGGAACAACTCGGTGCCGCGCATATTTCAGCGGTTGATATTGAGGAGTGGGCAGTGGAAAACGCAAAGGATAACGCGACTCGGAACCGATGCCAAAAGGTGCTTATCCTCCGGGGAGATATTGATTGTGTGGAAAATGAAACTTTCAACGTGCTGCTCGCTAACATCAATAAGAATGTACTCCTCCGCCATTTGCCAGCGTACGAAAAATTGCTTGAACAGCGAGGTCAACTTTTATTAAGTGGGTTTTTTAATTATGACGATAAAGAATTGATACAATCCGCGCTGCACTGCAATCTTAAAATTCACAAGAAATATGAAAAGAATAACTGGTCCTGTTTATGGTTTCATAAAAGTTAATTTGATGCTATGCTTGTTGATTGCCTTTGCACATTACCAAGCTTATTGTCAAGCTTTTTCTAAAGATAAAGACAAGTTTATTAAAGAAACAAAGCTGCTTTTCACAGAAGAAGAAATGGCGTACAATGTGCGCGAGGTTTTTCCCAGAATTATAGAAGGTAATACCATAACCGAGGGGAATTTTAATAAAATGGTGGATGGCGCCAATGCCATTCTTGTGGCCACTAAGGAGAATCAATTTGCTTACTGGTATGTTGCCACGTTCATGTATCAAGCGAAGAATAAATTAAGCACAGAATTTTTCAATACATGGATCAGTATAGAAAAAAACCAACGGGAATTAGATCCTGACATATATTCGGAATTCCTTCAATTCTCCTATGCGCTATTTCGACATCGTGCACTGTATAAGGATGATTATTCCCAATGGTCGTTTAAAGGAGACCTTTCATGGATAACAGAAAAGAAACTAAAGATTCTTTGTACTGAAGGCCAACTCATTGGCTACAATATTAACCTAAAAGGAAAGGATAGCGTATATGTCAGAGAAACAGGAGGTGTATTTGATGTGGCCTCAAAAAAATTTATCGGTAGAAACGGTATAATTGATTGGCAAAAAGTAGGTTTTGATCAATCGGAGACATTTGCCACACTCAGGGGGTATAGAATTGATATGAAAACGGTTTCCCTTATGGCCGATACGGTTTCTTTAACTACCCCATATTTTAAAACCCCAATTTTGGGTTCATTTATGGATAAGTCGCTGAACGAATTATCCGAAGGTGAAGGTGCTCCAAGATTTGTTTCTTTTGATAAAAGATTGAAAATAAATGATTTAAGAGAATCAATGAATTACGATGGAGGATTTGCACTGGAAGGAAGCAGGCTTGTGGGAAAAGGAACTAAAGAGAACCCTGCTCGATTAATTTTCTCGCTAAATAATACCCCGCTTTTTGTGATATCCGCTTTAACCTTTGATATTGACCCAGGGAAAATATTGGGCATTGGAGCCAACCTAAAGCTCCTATATCCCAATGGAGATAGTTTATACCATAAAAGGGGGATTTTTCAGTTCGATGAAGGGAAAAATACCCTTTTTTTTACGGCTGACAAACAAGGTCTCATGTCGGTTCCATTTGTTGACAACCATTTTAAAGTTTCCTGCAATGCGCCTTGCTTAAAATGGGAAAGAAATTCACCCTTTGTGAAATTCACCTTTGAAATGGCCACCTCTCAAGAAAGAAAAGTAATAGAATTGGAATCTTTTTCCTATTACGACCCCAATCTGCTGCAGAAATTAGGGGGAGGTGCATTGAACCCAATCGTGGCTTTGTCTGATTTTTCAAAGAAAATAAATGCCCAAATCTTAACAGAAGGACAAGCCGCTTCGGCATTAAGTACAACTGTGGACTACGCAAAAAGTAAACTATTGGAATTGTCTTCATATGGCTTGCTGGCATATAACACAACAGATCGGATTATTGAACTGCAACCAAAGTTGTTTCTTTACGCAAATGCCCTTTCTTCGGGAACAGATTTCGACAACATAAAAGTGGTTTCGAATCTGACACTTCGAACCTTACCTAAGGCAAAAGTGGGGGATGAATCCGCTTACTTAAAGGCTGAAAGAAACAAAATTGAAATATTAAACAACCGATTTTCCAAGCAGGATTTCTACGGCTTTATCGACATGAAAAAAGACCAGATTTTTTTAACTGGGGTAGATCAAGTGACCCTTTCACAAGCCCAAAAAGTAAATCTCTTTCCTGATTCGACCTATTTCATCTTAAAACCAAATAGAGATATGATTGTAAAGGGCGATTTGTTTGTGGGGAAGTTTCAAGCTTCCTTGAATGACGGCTACTTTAGTTATCAAGATTTCAAGTTAAAATTAAACAGTACTTCCTTTGCTGGGCTTTTGGCAAAACCTCTAAAGGTTGAAGATGGTTCGGATTTAATTCCCATTCTTAGCACTTTCTCCAATTTAAAAGGGGAAATTTTAATTGATGAACCCATGGCAAAATCTGGAAGAAGCAGCACCAATGGCAAGTTTCCTAAATTATTGGTGCCTGGAACGACCAAGGTGGTTTACAATGACAAATCCATTGTAAAAGGAGCTTATGATTCCACGAGATTTTATTACCGATTAGAACCCTTTGAATTGGACAGTTTAGATAATTTTCATGAATTATCACAACGCTTTAAGGGCGAACTTATTTCGGGAGGTATTTTCCCCCCGATCAATGAATCCCTAAAAATTATGCCTGATTATTCGCTCGGATTTTCTACAACAGCCCCTCCTGGTGGTTGGGCATTTTATGGTCAAAATTCAAAATATGAGAATAAAGTTGTTCTTTCCAATAATGGACTTCAAGGAGCGGGTACCATTAATTTTAGTTCGGCTACTGCCGTTTCCAACAAATTAACTTTCCTTCCCGACTCTACGATTGGAATTGCCAAATTTGAAAATAAAGAGGTGGTAACTGGGGTGCAGGTTCCAAGCGTAAGTGCTGAAGCAGCTTACATCAGTTTTATCCCCAAAAAACAAGTCTTAAAAGCCAGTTCTTGGCGTGAAATAAATTTACAGATGTTCAATAAACAATGTGAAATGGAAGGAACTATTGTGCTCTCGAAATCGGGTATGCGAGGTGATGGAATAATGCATTTTCCGGATGCTGATTTAGGGTCAACCAATTTCGTTTATACCCATGAAGATATCCATGCGGACTCCTCTAATTTTAAGTTGCGCAATAAATTTCTAAGCCAAGGACAAGCTCCTGTGGCCATGGAAACAAAAGACGTCAAGGCAGATGTTTCCTTCAAAACAAAAAAGGGTGAATTCAATTCTTTTGGTACAAAACGCATCAAATTCCCACCCAATCAATATTACTGTACTATGGATAGGTTTTTTTGGTACATGGAAAAATCTGATGTGGATTTTGAAAAGAAGAAGTCAGATCAAACGACATTTGAGGCAGGCGCGGGATTAGATGAACCTAATTTCTATTCTATGCATGACGATCAGGACACTTTACAGTTTAGGTCACTTTATGCCCGTTATGACCTTAAAATTCAAACGCTATTTTGTAACAAGGTGGAATACATAAGGGTTGGTGATGCTAAAATATTTCCGGACTCCATGAAAGTGGTCATTCGCAAAGATGCAGCCATGGACCCGCTTAAAAATGCAAGAATTGTGGCGCCTTTTATTACAAAATCCCACACTTTTACAGACGCTAATATTTCGATTACATCGCGTAAAAAATATGAGGGAAATGCAAAATACCCCTATTATGACAGGGACAGTACGCTCACCACATTGCCCTTAAAATCAATTAAATATTTGAATTCCGTAACGCAAGCTGAAGGTGAAATTGATCAAAAAGCAAGCTTTAAATTGAGTAAAGAATTTGATTATTATGGAAAAATAAAAATTGTTGCCGCAAGCAAAGGGATTTTTTGTGAAGGTTCCACAAGAATCAATCACCAATGCGCGAATTTTGACCGATCTTGGTTGTATTTCAAGGATACTATTTTAGCCAAGAACATTCAAATTCCAATTACGGATAAAGCTGAAAACGACGTAGGAAGGCGTTTGGCAGTGGGTTTTCTCTGGAAAAATTCTTCATACATAGATAGTGTAAAAGTATATCCTGCTTTTTTATCAAAAATGCAGGGCATGGATGACCAATCGGTATTCCGAGCCTCAGGATACGTGCAATATGATCCTGATAAATCCATATTTCAAATCGGATCAAAAAGCCAACTTAATGGTGATACGGATATTGGAAATTTACTCACCTTGTACCAAGAAACTTGTGCGTTAAGTGGGGTAGGAGAAATTTCATTTGGAATCGACCTAGGAGAGGTGACAGCTAAATCATATGGGGCTATTGATTACAACAAGGAAACCAAGAAAATTTCTATGGACCTTACCACCCTTTTGAAATTCCCTATGCAGAAAAATGTGTTCGAAAACATCGCTGATGGCCTTAAAAAGTTGGAAGGACAAAAGAATACTGAACTTAAATCGAAACAGCATAATTTTTCCAAGGCCGTTCGGTTTATTCTTTCGGAAGAAAAAGTGAATGACCTATTCAAGGATTACGAGGAAGAAAAGTTGCGAAGAATGCCTGAAGCTTTGAATCAGACAATCGTGTTAACAGGTTTACAGTTTGATTTTGTTCATTTTGGTTCCAAGACATCAGAAAGTGGGTTTGCCACCGGATGGGTGAGCAGATTCCGAGCAAGAGATCAAGATAAAGACCAAAATGAGGAAAAATTGAACACAAAAAACCGTGCGGCAATAATTGCTATTGAAGGGCGACCAGTGCTAAAGGATGTTGAGCTAAATATGGTCGTGTCACAAAGCACCCCTAATTCCAACGAATCAAAACTTATTTTGAAATTTCAAAATGCCGCAGAAAAAGAATACCTTTTCGCTTATGAATTACCAAAAAAAGATGGTACATTAGAGGTTTATTCGAACGACGATGCCCTTAAAACAATGATTACAGAAATGAAACCCGATAAAAGAAAAGAGAAAAACTTTAGCTTTGAATGGGCAAAAGAAGATGTAGTTAGCTTTGTCAAGGTGCGCCTGCGCGAGTTCCTTAATGCGAAGTAATGCTTGAATGGCTTTTTTTACCACTAGCTTTTATTATTGGTTCTCTACCCACATCGGTTTGGTTAGGTAAATTTTTTTATGGTATCGATGTGCGAAAACACGGCAGTAGAAATGCCGGTGCTACCAATGCCTTTCGCGTACTGGGTAAAACCATGGGCTTTCTTGTTCTATGCTTAGATTCCCTTAAAGGCTTTGCTGCTATTGAATTGACCAAAATCATTAATCCTGATCAAGACTTGGAATATTATAAATTATTACTTGCTGGATTAGTATGTGTTTTAGGTCATGTGTATTCTGTTTTTGCAAAATTTAAAGGGGGAAAGGGGGTGGCTACCTCCTTAGGCGTCTACTTGGCCATTAACCCTTATTCTGCCCTCGTCGTATTAGTTGTGTTTTTGATAATATTCTTTTCAACACGCTTTGTTTCCTTAGCGTCCCTTACCGCGGCCATTTGCCTGCCTTTTGTCAGTTATTTCATTTTTCAAAAAGCTGAACCCATATCGGTGATCTTTAATCTGACCATTTCAATATTGGTTGTGTTTACGCATAAAAAAAATATTAATAGACTGATAAAGGGAAACGAACCCAAAATGAACTTTTCCAAGAAAAAAGCGTAGATGTCTCATGTTGTGAACAGCTTTATGAAAACTTTTTTCTTCATGTTCGGCCTTCTTGTTATTTCGGGTCAGAACTTAGCACAATCGATCAACGAAATTGAAAAAAGAGCCAATCAAGCTTTTGATTCCAAAAAGTATAACGCTGCCAAAACAGATTTTCAAATCCTTTTTTCAAGGGATCCAAAATCCCCGACCTATAATTTTAAATTTGCCTGTTGTCTGTATTTTACAAACGAAAAGAACGCATCCTTTAATCATTTTGAACTTGCCGCAAAATTAGTACCTGGAATTTGCGAAGCAAACTATTATTTAGGGAAGCTTTACCACCTAAATTATGATTTTAAACGTGCAGTAAGTGCCTTTAATGCCTACCTAGCATGCTTTCCAAGTGATGAACTCCAAGCACAAAAGGAAATAGCTTATTGCAGAAATGCTGAATCATTAATGATCCAACAACAGACCATGTCAGTGCTTAATTCCCAACAATTACCATTAAGCGGTTTCCTCTCGAGAATTGAATTTGATCAAATTGGAATAGGTGGCGGTTATTATACGGATTTAAGCCTTCAATCAAAATCCGACAAAGCCAAAGGCTTTATTCCACATACCTATGTGAAGGCCGGAAATAAAGTTAAAATCTTCCCGAGTTACGGAAGCGATATGTCACATACCAGTCTTTTTATCATGAGAAAATCAGGAGAAGATTGGTCTAAACCCATAAGAATCCCGCTAGATGCTGGTGCGAATATGGATATTTTATATCCCTTTTTCGATGCAGCCTCAGAGACCCTATATTTTTCATCAAATGGCTTTAATTCTTTAGGGGGTTTTGATTTTTTTAAAATGAAATTTAACCCGGAAACGATGCAAATTGGTGAAATAGAAAACGTAGGTTTTCCATTTTCTTCTACAGATGACGAATATCTATTTATCCCTGTTAATACCGATGGCACGCAAGCTTATTTTGCTACCGGGAGGTCTGCCCAGATTGGGAAAATTGATTGGGTCCAAGGGAAATTGGAAAAGGTCAACGCCAATATCGTGCTTTTACAAGGTAGGTTCAAGGATTATGTTAATCCTAAAAATACGCAAATTCAAGTAAAAGTTAAAAACACGAAAGATGGTTTGGAATATGGCCCCTTCGTGAGTGATTCGTTGGGAAATTATGTGTTAATGCTTCCTGGCGCGGGCCGCTATGAATTTACAGCCACCATTCCGGGCACACAACAAGTATTTAAAGACACCAAAGATCTTCCCCAGCATGCTTCAAATCAAGCCATTCTCCAAACTATTAATCATGACTTGATCGAGACCAAGGAATCCACAAATTTTGATTATCAATTCAGCCAGATGGCGTCAGAAGAATTGAAAATTCAAAGGAACATGAAATTGGCTGCCCTTAGTAAGGAATTTAACCCGATTCCTTCTGCAAACAAGTCCAAAGACCCTTCTTCCGCCACCCTAGCAGAAGATAAACTTAACGCATGGGGCTTTAGTCAGGGAAATATTCTTCAACAATCGGATGCGTTGGCAGATCGACTCCTAGAAATAGCCAATTTTGGTGAAGATTACAATGACCAGTTAGTTGAACTGGACCTCAAGAAAGAGACGCTTTTAGCTAAAAAACGAAAATACGAAGCTAGTGTGGCAATGCTCATTGCTAAAATGAATGCAGATACCAGTCAAGTGGCAAAACGTATCTATCAATCTCACTTATTGTCCCTATATGACTCCTTGATAAAATTCGAAAATTCATTAGCTAATTTTGATGCCCTCACCACACAGTTAGAGGCGGACAGAAGTGCATGGGCTATGGGCGGATATGAACAATTGGCCAATGGAATCAGCGATGCTTTACGGCTTCCAATTCTCCAAAAGAACGATTTAGATGTGAAAAGTAGCATTACAAAAAACCAGGAAAATATTACCGAACTTTTGCAATTGATGCAAAAGGACAATTCAGATTCAATACGAAAAATGGTGTTGTTAAATCAAATTCGAAGCACCAAAGACGATTTATCGCTCTTAGAACTTCAGAAGAAGGAAAGTGTATCTAAAATTGAGGCATTACAGCTTGAACTTAAGAATGCCAACAAGAAATCAAAAGAGGGTATTGAGCAACAAATCGTTGCGCAAGGTGAGTCAAGTATTCGCCTTCAAAAATTGATTGATATCAAACGAAATGAGATCGAAGAGGTGGAATTAGCGATATTAACGATTGATGAAAAAAAGCGCTTTCAACAAGAGCTTGGATACGTTCCAAACTTGTCAAAAGCTGTTTCTCCAAATACCGAACGCCTAAAAGGCCCCATAGCCGCCAAAGCAGCGATGCAAGAAAAACGCGATGCGGAGTCCAATGTTAGCGCAACAAGTGAGGCCCAAAAGTTGAAAGAGTTGGAAGCAAATTTTGAAGTAATTAAGTTGCAACTTGAACTTTCTAATGGCGAAACGACGGAAGCGCTTCTTCAACAATATCAAAAATTAGAAGCGAAAATTGAAACGAAAAAGACAGAGGCATTGCTCGCGAATACCCCTGAAGCAGGCCGCACGAAACCAGGCGACAATAACACAGGAACAACAACCCAAAACGATGCGTTGACTGCGAACAAACTTGCGAATACCCCTGAAGCAGACCGCACGAAACCAGGCGACAACAACACAGGAACAACAACACAAAATGATGCGTTGACTGCGAACAAACTCGCGAATACCCCTGAAGCAGACCGCACGAAACCTGGCGACAACAGCACAGGAACAACAACCCAAAACGATGCGGGGACTGCGAACAAACTTGCGAATACCCCTGAAGCAGGCCGCACGAAACCAGGCGACAACAACACAGGAACAACAACCCAAAACGATGCGGGGACTGCGAACAAACTTGCGAATACCCTTGAAGCAGACCGTACGAAACCAGGCGACAACATCACAGGAACAACAACCCAAAACGATGCGGGGCCTGCGAACAAACTTGCGAATACCCCTGAAGCAGACCGCACGAAACCAGGCGACAACAACACAGGAACAACAACCCAAAACGATGCGGGGACTGCAAACAAACTTGCGAATACCCCTGAAGCAGACCGTACGAAACCAGGCGACAACAGCACAGGAACAACAACCCAAAACGATGCGGGGACTGCGAACAAACTTGCGAATACCCCTGAAGCAGACCGCACGAAACCTGGCGACAACAACACAGGAACAACAACCCAAAACGATGCGGGGACTGCGAACAAACTTGCGAATACCCCTGAAGCAGACCGCACGAAACCAGGCGACAACAGCACAGGAACAACAACCCAAAACGATGCGGGGACTGCGAACAAACTTGCGAATACCCCTGAAGCAGACCGCACGAAACCAGGCGACAACAACACTGGAACAACAACCCTAAACGATGCGGGGACAGCGAACAAACTTGCGAATACCCCTGAAGCAGACTCCACAAAACCAGGCGACAGCGAAAAGAGAATTGATGCAAATGTTAAGACATCGATGATTGTGGATTTAGATCGTGAAGCAGTAAAGGAATTATCCTCTTTGGTCAACGATAGCATGAAACAAATGGATCTTGTGGAGCTGAATGGCCAATTAGCGCAAAGTGAAAGTTTAATTAATTTGAAAGAGCAGGTAGCGTTGGATCTTTTTCAAGTGCTGTTTTCCTCTAAAGAAATCTTCAATGTTGCAGAAAAATTGGAAAGAGATCAAGCGCATTGGAACTTGGATGAAAACAAAAGCAAATTTCAGTTGAAAACGCCTGAGTCTTTGCGGTCTTTGGCAAGCGAAATGGAAATGCAGCAACCATCGAGTGTAATTGAATTCAAAGAAAAAAATGTTGATCCATTGCAATCTTCGAAAATGGCAAAGGAGAAATCTTATGACGATTACATTACAATGAGAAAGAAAATGAATGTCGTTTTAGAAGCGCAACAAAAGGTGAAAGAGGAAATAATAAGCAATAAAGTTCGATACTTCCAAAGTAACTTAAGTTCCAATAAAGACAGTCTGGCCCTAGTGCTTATAGCAAAAGGTAAAATAATGTTGGATTTGAAAACAGAGGAAAAAAAACTCGTTTCTGATATGGAATCCCTACCGCAAAAAGAAATCTACGCAGGAATGGTGGTCTCGGGTGTGCTTCCTGCACCAGGGGTTGAATCGGCAGCGAGGCGTACCCTTTCAAGTGCGCAAGATGTAGAATTCAATTTGGAAAAAGAATCGATGTTCAGAAACAATGCATATCCTATATTGTCTGATATGCCTAAGGGACTGGTTTATCGCGTACAACTTGGTGTATTCAAGAACACCGTTCCGGACTATCTCTTTAGAGAGTTTACACCCGTAAGTGGCGAAACCTTGAACAATGGCTTAACCGCTTATTTGGCTGGATTTTTTGAGAGGGCTGCCTTGGCAAATAGCGTAAAAAATGACATCCGCAATGTGGGATACCGGGATGCATTCGTCGTGGCCTATTGCGATGGCCAGCGGATTACACTTGCCAAAGCTCTGGAATATGAAAAATCGGGTGCTTGTCGCCTAAATAGCCATGAAGCATTAATAGGGGAGGCATTTGCCTTACTCAAATCTGAGATTGGAGCAATCACCACCAATGCATCGAAGCCAAAAGAAGTTTTCTACACTGTACAAGTTGCGAGTTTAATCCAAGAAGACAACGGAAAGCTAACTCAGGTACCTGAATTATTTTACGTACTTTCAAAAACCGGAAAATTCAAATACTCAAGCGGTAAATTCGCAGAAATGGAATTAGCTAAAGAGCGCCGCAATGCGTTAAAAAATCAGGGTTTTACCGACGCTTATATTGTGGCGTACCGCGACGGTATTCCAGTTTCATTTAACGAGGCAGAGATGGCATTGAATTATTTGCGAGAAAAACCGAATGAAATAAGTAAGCCGCAGAATAATGACCTTGGTGGAATTCTCGATGTCAAAATCAAACCGATGCACATCCAATGGGTAAAAAAGGAACCTAATCTTTCTTTGGAAAAGTTGGGTAAATACAACATGATGCGCTTTTTTGTTGCCGACCGTACAGGTACGATATCCAGTGCTCCTCTTGCCATCGAGGAGTGTTCCCCACTTGAATACCTACATTACAGCGATTTTGAGGCCGAAGTGATAAAAGATTTGAGGGGTGAGCTCATCATTTCAGGGGTCTTAGGTGGCTCAAACACAAGCATTTTCCATAATTTTGCAATGAAAAATAGCGTACCGTTTACCGTGAAAAACGAAGCGAATCGAAACTTGAAGTTTATATTTTATACTGATAATCCAGAAGCGTCATTGAATATATCAACGCTTGCAACCAAATTAAACCTATCAATTGAACAGAAATGAGCACGAAAGAAATAACCAAAGAAAATGTGGAAGAAATTCAGCAAGTAATAGGACGATCGTCTTTAATTTTGTTCAACGATGACTTCAACACCTTTGATCACGTGATTGAATGTTTGGTTAAGTATTGCAAGCACTCGCCAGAGGCAGCGGAGCAGTGCGCTTATATTGTCCATTATCATGGTAAATGCACGGTTAAATACGGTGCTTATGAGGAACTAAAACCAAAATGTATTGCACTTTTAGACCAAGGACTTTCAGTTACCATTGAGGCCTAAGAAGATTGTATTAAAGGGATTCGTTATAAATTTTAGCCAACAAATCCTGATGTTTTGCGATTATAATTTTTCGTTTTATACTCATTTTTGGCGTCAATTCACCGCCTTCAATGCTCCACCGAGCAATAAAAAGTTCAGGTCGTTTAATTTGTTCATAGGGCGCCAAGGTTTTGTTCATTTCCATCAAGAAATTCGAGAATTCCTTTTTTAGTTGGGGGTGATCAACCAATTTTTCGATCTCCTTTTCGGTAATATTATTTTTAGCAGCCCATTCTTTTAGGTATTCTGTTGACAAGACTATTAGCGCGCTTGCAAATTTTTGTGCCTCGCCTACCACACAGCAATTTTCGACAAAACGGGATTCTTTGAGTTTGTTTTCAATCATCAGCGGGGCAATGTATTTTCCTGACGAAGTCTTAAATATTTCTTTTTTTCTGTCGGTGATTTTTAGAAAGCGCCCTTGTTCTATAGTTCCGATGTCACCAGTATGAAACCAGCCATCCTCATCGATTACTTCCATGGTTTCTTTTTCTTTCTTGTAATAGCCTATCATTACCCCAGGACCTTGCACCAATATCTCTCCATCCTCCGCAATTTTTACTTTGGTGTTGGCAATGATCGGACCTACTGTACCAATTCTAAACAATTCCGCATCATAACAATTTACCGAGATAACAGGTGAGGTTTCGGTGAGTCCGTAGCCTTCCAAAATAGGCATGTGGGCGCAGGAAAAAAACCTACCCAAACGGGGTTGTAAAGCAGCTCCGCCAGAGGCAACACAAACAATATTCCCACCCAGCGCGGTCCTCCATTTTGCGTACACCAATCTATCGTAAACATAACGTTTCAATTTATTCCTGAGCGTTAGCGAATCTGGGTCGAATTCGAGTGCAAATTTTACTGCAGCGAAAAACAGACTACGTTTCCATCCTTTGAGTTTTTCCCCAGCACTTTGCAATTTATCAAAGACGCGTTCCAATAACCTTGGAACGGAAACAAATATATGAGGTTTGATTTCTTTTAGATTGTCGCCAATTGTTTCTATGGCTTCAGCGTAGTAAATCGAAATATTTTTATGCAAATAGATGGTCGTGACCATGCGCTCGTAAATATGGTTCAGCGGCAGAAAACTTAACGCTCTCCACGATGAGTTAAAAGGAGCCAATGATAAACAGGCCTTGACGTTACTCAATATGTTTTCATGCGAAAGCATCACGCCCTTCGGCACACCAGTCGTACCACTTGTATACAAAATGGTAAACAAGTCACTGGCTTGGATATTATTTTTACGTTTGATTAGTTCATCATGATGCTGTGTATCGGACGCTTTTTCTACGAATTCAGAAAACGAAACCGCTCCTTCTACTGAATTGAAGGACACGAAAAGTGGCACTTGGGTAAATTTATCTTGGATGGTATTTAGTCTTTTGTAAATATCAGGGCTCGAAAAAAAGATTATTTTTACTCCTGCTTCCTCTAGAATGATAGACAGATCTTGGCTGCTAATGGTGGGATAAATGGGAACCGTAATGACGCCAGCCTGTTGACAACCGTAATCCACAAAATTCCATTCTGGACGGTTGTTGGAAATGATCGCAACACGATCGCCTGCTGAAATACCGTAATCAATTAATCCATAACTTACTTGGTTTACAAAATACATGAAGTCATCGGTGCTGTAATTTTTCCAAAGCTTATTCTCCTTTGCATTAAGCAAGTCATATTTCTTTTCATTTGGCAGGAATTCAAGGATATCAAATAATCGGGAGGTGGATTCCATAGGCGAGGCTTGTACTTCAAATATAGATAATTATACTTGATAAAGCATGATTTATTAAGTCCTACGGTTTTGACAACTCAAAGAATGTCTTTTCGATGGTTTCGTATTTCCCATTTGGTGTTGGGGTAAGTGCCGGTGATGCAAGTAAAACAAAATCCTTATCGATTAATAAGTAATAAGGGAAGGTAAAAATTCCCAATTGTTCCCAAAGTGGATCATCCTCTTTAAGCCCTACTTTTGTCCATGATATGGATTCAAAAGCCTTTTTTTCGGTGACACTATTAAGTGGTTTATCCACATAAACGGTAAGAAATTCAATGGTACTTCCATAACGTAGCTTCAACTTTATTAATGCATTTAATTCTTGGATACATTGGGTATTCGAAGTATTGAAAGCATGGATATATACATATTTACCATCAGTAGGTTTGATTTTAATGCGATCAAAAGGAAAGACATCACCCACGCTCAGTTTACTTAGTTTAAGCAATAAATTGTTCGCCAATTTTCGGTGTGTCTCTATAGGCGAAGAGGTATTACGCAACGATAAGTTCGAAATGATAATGGATTTTGGAATCAAGTTAGCGCCAGCAGCTTGTTTTAGTATATAGAGCGCAATTAAGGAACGCAATGGGTCATCACTGGTATAGGAATACTTTTTAATGATTTGATCCTGCGCTGCAATGTTAAGGTCCACCACGGCCTGAAAAAAAGAAGAGGCGTCTTCTACCTGCATTCGGGTCACAAATTGATCGAAAAAACTTTCAAAATATTGACAATAGGAGGTATTTGAATAGAGAATTGGTCTATTTTGAAAATATGTTTCAAAATTATCTTTCTGAGAACGTGCACCTTTGTACCTTAAATTATCAATATTCATGGCGATGGAGTACCAAACATAGTTACGAAAAAACGAACTGGTGTCTTGCTGCACATCTTTTAAAATGGCGTATTTAAGGTATGTTATTTTCGACCATAATTCGTCATCGTTATTTTTTTCAAAATGAATTTGTGATAAAATATCGTCTAACCAGCTTTCGTATCCAAGGATTTTATAATTGATATCGGTCGAATCCAAATCAATAAACGTAAGTTCTATTTCTTCTCGTAAGTTGTATGTTTTGTCTTGAGATTTTTCTGAAATAAACTCAATTTTATACTTTCCACCATCTTGAACATATAAGTATCCGAATAAATCATTATTTCCAATAAAGTATTTTTGAATGGGGCCAGATGCGACCGTAAATCTGAAAATTCCTTTTGAATTAACAATAGTATCCTTTATTACAGCCCTTTTTTTTGAGAGAAAATCCTCTTCCTTCCATAAAAAGAACTTTTTACCGCAAAATTGAGGGGCATATCCCACAATGGTTGCCTGAGCAACTGATTTCAAAGTTAAGCTGCAAAGGAGGGCGATTATAAACAATGGTACCTTGTTCATGTTTATTTAAAAAGGAATTCGGCTTTGGTTACAAAGGAATTTATATCACCTCCGTTCATATAAATTTCCCGAACAATGCTGGAATTAATTGCAGATAAAGGAAGGTCAGTAAGAAGAAAAATAGTTTCTATATTGCTTAAATCATAGTTCATGTGAGCTATAGACCGCTCATATTGAAAGTCCTTAGAGTCGCGAAGACCCCGCAAAAGATGGGAACATCCGTGTTCCAAACAAGCATCAACTGTTAATCCTTTGAAGGAAGTAACTTTAACAGGTCTTTCATGGAACAACTGTTCAATATGTTGTTTTCGACGATCTACGCTAAACAAAGGAGATTTTGAAGAATGCACTCCGATACCAATAACAATTTCATCGACTAATGCCAAGGCCTTATGAACGATAGCCTCGTGACCCTTGGTAAAAGGATCAAAAGAACCAGGAAAGAACAATTTCTTTAGTGCCATGAGAAAAAACTAAAATAGACATTACCAAAGTTACGCGTTTGATCATAATTGGTTTCATGGTCAAGTCGGGTTTGTTTTCCGTGTTCAATAATCAGCATCCCATCACGTTGGAGTAATGAACGCTGGAATACTAATTCAATAATCTGATCATGGAAGTTGACATCGTATGGGGGGTCTGCGAAAATGATATCAAAACTGAGATGCGTTCGTTGAAGAAAGGTAATGCACTCGGAAGGCACGACAGTTACTTGTTGTTGCATATCGAGTTGTAGGGTATTTTTATGGAGCCAACGGCAAACTTTTGTGTGGTTGTCCACCGCAATCACCTGTGAAGCTCCTCTTGAAATGAATTCAAAGGTTAAATTCCCCGTTCCAGCGCATAAATCAAGGATGGTCATATCCGCAAATTCTCGTTGATTACCTAAGATGTTGAATAGTCCTTCTTTTGCGAAATCAGTGGTGGGTCGGGAAGGGAAGCCAGGTGGTACGCGGAATGTTCGGCCTTTAAAGCTTCCTGAAATGATCCTCATTGATAGGGTTTAATGCGTTCTGTAATCAGAACATTCGAAAAATCCTTGATTTTTTTAAAATCCCGAACAAAGTTCTCCGAAACGATACGGGAACAAAAGGCGTGTATTTGAAGGGTGTTCATGACCAAGTTGGCGGCTTGTTTCTTGTAGACATTAAGCACAAAATAAAGAATGTCATCCACTGCATCGTAAACGCTTAAATCTAAGAATAGTAAGGAATACTGTGTTTTAAAACACATTAAAAAGTGACTAGGCAAAATCAGTAATTCCAAAGCCAGTGCGTCATGAGATGGGGGTTGTAATATTTCATCCATATACAAGGGGCTTGTTTTTAAATTGAAATGATGACCTATAAAAGTGCGCCAGCCAGGATGCAATTCGTAGATAAGATGCAGTTTATAATGCTTATTGACAAATACCTCGAGTTCGTTTTCTTTTGTTTGGGGTTCGTGCATACGTTTCCAATAGTCATTCATCAACTGCGGTTCAAATACGGAAGAGGGAAGAGTCAGTAGTTTTTCACAAATGAAATAAAGATTAAAATCAGAAATATGTAAAAAATTCTTTTGGGTCTCTTCCTTTATAAATGCTTGTATTTCCTCTGAAATCAAACGGGTATTGGTTGACAAGATTTGATATGGTTTTGAGGAATATGCTTTATTCCCTTCGGGAAGAAAAAATAAATAATTCAAAAAACAATAAACCTCATGCTTGTTTTGCATAAAGCAAAACTACAATTAATTCACGGATGGTAGATTTACATCTTCATTTTTTGCACCTTTGGAAATGGAATTTACACAGGGTCAAAAGGACGCCTTAGCCACCTTCAAATTGTTTGAGGATAGTGATTTTGAAAGGAAATGCTTCATACTGCGTGGTTATGCCGGAACCGGAAAAACGACCCTCATATCGACCATCGTCAAGGCATCTATTTCCAAGCATCGCAAGATTAAGCTGCTCGCCCCAACAGGCAGGGCAGCAAAAGTGATGTCCTCTTATTCGGGAATGCCATCAAGCACGATTCATAAGCAAATTTATTATCTGCAAGATATTTTATCTGGAAATGGATTGGTAAAAGCCAACAACCTTTTTCATAATACCCTTTTCATTGTAGATGAGGCATCCATGGTGGGCGTAGATACTTGGGGGAAGGAAGGCGATTTGCTTAACGATCTGCTGGATTACGTGTATTGTGGCCAAGGATGCGCTTTGATGCTGGTGGGGGATCCAGGGCAATTACCTCCTGTTGGACAAACGTATTCCCCTGCGTTACACTCCGAATATTTTGCAGAAAAGTACGTGAACCTTCAACTATTTTCTTTTACCCTCACGGAAGTGGTGCGTCAGGCAGAAAATTCGCAGATTATTCAAAATGCCACTTTTTTACGAACGATGCGGAATCCAAAAGCGCCCTTTTTTTGCGCTACAGGAATGGATGTGGTGCGTGTTCAAGGTAACCAATTGATCGATGAAATAGAGGGAATTCCTTTTCATGAGATGAGTTCATTCGTATTACTGACTTTATCGAATAAGCGCGCCGATAAATGGAATCAGGAAATAAGAAATCGCCTATTCGGATTCGAAGCGTTTATGGAACGAGAGGAGTGGATCATGGTGGTAAAGAATAATTATTATTGGGCAGTGGATAAGGAAATAGGTTTAATGGCCAACGGGGAAATGCTCAGGGTGAAAAAAGTGCTGAAAGAAGAAGAACTTTATGGCGTTGAATTTATCCGTTTATGGGTAGATAATGCTTCTTTGGACGAGATTGAAGTCCTTTGTTTTAAAGAAACTGTTAGTTCAGGTCTTGCCCATTTACCTAGAGAGGCATTGAAAAATTTGTTTTTTGAAATAGAAAAGGACTATCATCACGAAAAAAGCAAGAAAAAACGATATCAGTTAATCTTAAAAAATCCTTATTTCAACGCATTACAAATCAAATATGCCTATGCCATTACTGCGCATAAAGCCCAAGGTGGACAATGGGATCACGTTTTTATAGAATTTAGTTTTATTCCTGAAACAATGGATATGGAAGGCTATGTGCGTTGGCTCTATACCTGCCTTACACGCGCCAAAAAAAAAGTTTATTTAATTAATTTTCCTGACGATTTTTTTGTCAGTCCTTGATTTTTGGGAGCTTAACGAGTTTTTCACCCACTCGATATTTGGTCTTATTGATCACCATCTCGATTTCGTCAATAAATTGTTTAGCAATCGATTGATCCAAATATTTAGCAGCATTGGAAATGAGTTCCTTTTTCAATTGAACCAATAAGGCTTGCGTCCTCAGCATGGAGAGCATCTCATTACGAGAAAAATCGTAGGATTTCATCCACTTTTCTAAAGACAAAGCACTCGTATTGAGATTTGATTTTACCGGATCGGTTGTGCTGGAAATATGTATTTGTAATGTACGGTCAATATTAAGTTTGATTTGCGATTGCCTTAAAGATTTAAATTCAAAGGACATTCTTGACGCATTTCTTTCCTCCGTGTCATTGCCAGGATAATTGGAAATTTCCGTTTGCATTGGGTCACGAATGATAATACTATCAAGCCATTTGCCAATACCATTGCCTTCAAGGATAACAGAGACTGGTAATTTAGATTTTTTATATTCGGTGAACCATTGTTTCAAAAAGACTGAATCCGAAAGATTGAAAATATGGCCTTCATACACAAAGGCATCTGGATTAAAAACATCTTTGAATGCCACCTGGAAATCTGAATCATAGAAAGGCTCAGCATCAACCATTGAGATGTGCATCATAATTTCATCGGATTTATTGCCTTCAAAATCTTCAGGAATGGAAAGCAATCGAACTTGAATTAACTCTATGCTGTCATGAGCAGGAAAAGTAAGGTTTTGTGTAAAAATATCAAAGGTAGCGCCATCGGAAAAAGTATATAAACCATCTTTTTCAGTAAAACTTTGCCAATTGCTTCCCAAAACGAATTTATACTTGTTGTATAGATCAAGATTAACGTTATACTCATCATACAGGGTGTTGAACTCTTTAGAGAGGTTTTCATAGTTGACGAGTTCGTCATCGTAAGCACCATACAAGTAGACCAAATCAGATTGTTTATAAAATTTAGCTTTTTTCTTTGCTTTGGTTATAGGTTGCATATTTGAAATGATCTCCGGTTTCCCTTCTTTCTTTTTCTTTCGCATCGGCTTGTTGGTTTTATGCAATGTGGAGTAATTGTGTTTGTATAACTCGCCAAGTTCACCTTCTTTCTGATTGATGGCCGTTTCAATTTCGCCCAAAGCTTTACGGGAGGCATTGACCTGTAGGGATAAGCCTTCTTTACCATATAGTTTGTCCTCGAGGTCAAGATGCGTGATCTGGTATAAATCATTCAAAATTTTCATAAATGTGATCCCTTTTGAAAATGTGGAATCCGGCGTCAGAAAACGTGTAGATTCTGAACCAAACAATGGATATTGTTTATTTCCTTTTTCCACGATAACGGTGGTTTGATTGCTGCTATTGTAGCCCCAAACGTCAAAATGAAGTTCCGAATTTTGATTATTTCCATAGGTATACAAAGCGCGTTCTGAAATTCGCTTGGTTTTCAACTCCGGTTTCTTTTCCTGTGTGGTCACGACTTCGTAGGGGAAAAGCCCGATAGCTTTAGGAAGGCCTTTGTTCCATTCACCGTTTTCGTCTCGATCTCTTTCCCGGAGAAGACCTTCCGTGTAACTACCATCGCCTGCTGCCATGAGGATACTTTCGAATTTGTTGGATTTCCCACCTAGTAGCCCAAATAATTGAAAGGTTCTTTCCCCTATAGCTTTATTTATTGCTTTTTCTTGAGCTTCGAAAAGCAATTTAAACTCATCGACTTTAAGGGAAGTTTGAAGACGCATAAGGTACATGCGTTCGTTGAACGCCACGTTAGTCAATAATACTGTACTGAAATTCGGATTGAATAGCGCATCGTAGCATTTACCTCGCTGAAATTCGTTAGGTAATTCTTTGAAAAGAAGTGTATAATAATTCAAAAGGAAGGGCAGTGACCCCAATGTCGCCCCCTCATTATAAAGTGCAATTTGTCGGCACATTTCATAAATAGCGGTTTTATTACAAGCCTCTGTTAAGATACCTTTTGGCGATTTTCTTAATAGCTCACTTCTAATGACCAACAATTGCGGATCGATAATTAGGATTTTGTCGATTGAATCGTAATTAATTTGCCCATCTTCCAGCTTGATGAGCGGCCCACTATATTCAAAAGCTTTTCCAATGTTTCGCTCCAGGATAGGGCTTTTTCGTACCGTATGGAAAAGATATGCCTTGAGTTCTGGTGTCAACTCGCGATCA
>Ga0214917_10001625_pt1 | contig 28693 bp, 24 predicted proteins | sample LL_1208_BB_MetaG_FD_177983 | JGI IMG/M metagenome (GOLD analysis project Ga0214917, IMG submission 177983) | Freshwater microbial communities from Lake Lanier, Atlanta, Georgia, United States - LL_1208_BB | ecosystem: Environmental > Aquatic > Freshwater > Lake | place: USA: Georgia | collected... | reverse complement strand
TGGGTTTGAAGAAGGTTCGTTACCGTGGGCTTGCCAAAAACACGGCACGGCTTTACACGCTCTTCGGTTTGGCCAATCTCATGATTGCAGGCAGACAACTTGGTATGAAGCACAGTCGCATTGCGTCTTGAATGAAGCAAGGCACACGAAACATCGCCTCTTGCAGCCGGCAACCATGCATAACCGGCCCAAAAACGATCCATTCCGACTAAATCAACGATTTCTGAGGTATTCATGCTGATATCTATACCTATCCCGACCGTTCACCTTATTAGTTCAGCGTTTCCCTTAGGCAAACACTGATCTACTAAAGTGAACGAATCTGATAGATAAAAACCATCAGCATGAATAGCGCAGAAATCGTTGATTCAGTGGGAACCGATTGTTCATAAGATTAACCAATGTGAAAGCGTGCTCGACCTAGGTGAGACCAAGCGCCATTAAACATTCAATCTCGAAAAAAAGCGATCTCGTCGAACGTGCGCTTTTCGGCTCTATGTTCTAGATTACAAAAACTTACCTGCACAGTCACTTACCTGCACAACTACCCCCCAACGTTACAAAATACACTTCAATTCCGCCCATCATTCTTGATTAGGGGTAAGGTCAGTAAATCTACCTCTCATTAGCTCAGGGTCGAGCCACGCAAGAGCACTCCCCCCGATTGATGCCGCTCTCCCACTTTCGCAGGTAATTAAGCACAGAAAGACGCAATGCGCACAACCTTTAATTGAACCGTGAGTGATTTTGCGGCAACCAAATACCTGATTTTCGGAATGGAACCGGAACTGCCGTTGGAGCAAGTTATGCGATGACCAATGGGTTTGCTTGACCTCTGACATTGATTCACTGAGACTTCCTTTATCTTGCTACGGTGGTTTTCTTACCTCGCGATGGCGAAAGACCCTTACCTTTGTAGCAACGTGAAATTTGACCTGGAGGACCTATGCGACTTGGATACTTCACGATGCCTTTGCATCCGCTGGACCGAGAAATTGCAACGACCCTCGAAGAGGATCGTCAAGCGATCATACTCGCCGACAAGTTAGGCTTTCACGATGCATTCGTTGGTGAACACCTCACTGATAAAGCTGAGAATGTCACCAACAGCATGGTCTTTCTCGCCACGCTCATTCACCAGACAACACAGATTCGACTTGGCACTGGCACCTCAAACCTGTCACATTCTCACCCAACTCTGATTGCCTCTCAGGCGGCCATGTTCGATCATTTGGCCAAAGGCCGATTTATTTTCGGTATCAGTCCCGGTGCATTAGCCTCCGATGCAGAAGCACTAGGGATCTTATCTGAGGACCGCAATCGATTATTCGCTGAGGCGATTGATGTCATCCTTGCCATTTGGGAACGGGACCCCCCTTACGATATAGATTTTCAAGATAATCGATTTAAGGTATCTACCCGTATCACTCAGGTGCCGGCTATCGGAAGGGGAGTGTTGATGAAGCCCTACCAACAGCCCAGACCTGAAATTGTAGGGACTGTCGTGGCGCCTGGTTCCAAAGGTGTCGTACTCATGGGTCAGCGCAATTTCCATCCGATGTCGGCCAACTTCCTCCTGCCACACTGGCTCCCGAGTCATTGGGAAAACTACGCACATGGCAAAGCACTAGCAAATGAAGTGGCAGACGCTGCTGAGTGGCGCATCGCCCGCACCGTGTTCGTAGCCGACGATGACTCAACTGCAAGGAACTATGGAGGTGAAAATCCAAATAGCCCCTACCGTTATTACTACCGACAGATGCTAACGAAAATGATGATGTCCAAGCGACATGTGATTTTCAAAAAACATATCGATGAGGACGACTCGCAGGTCACGCTTGAGCGATTACTTAGTGATCTAGTGATCTGCGGCACCGTATCTCAGGTGGTTGACCAAATTCTCGAATTGCGCTCACTAACCGGCCCTTTTGGGGAATTAGTTTATGCGGGCATGGACCAAGTCGACAAGAGGCTTGCCCGTCGATCCATGGAACTCATGGCAGAAGAGGTCATGCCCCGCGTTAACGCAGCGATCCGCAGTGAAGGTCGCGTCCAGGTCGCAGAGCCCGTATGCTCTTGAATATTTAAGCGTTTAAAAATACCTTGTTCTTTGGAATACTGATATGAGTCACATCATCCATCACGATACCCAACATCGATCCGAGCTTCGAGATGGCATGCATATTGATTGGGACGCACCGATCCCGATGGATGACGGCCTATCGTTGAGGGCAGATATTTTCCGCCCGACTCAGGAAGGTCAATTTCCGGTCCTGCTCAGCTATGGCCCATACGGTAAGGGCTTGGCGTTCCAGGAGGGGTACAAAACGGCTTGGGAACACATGCTTCTCAAGCATCCGAGTGCAGTGACTGGAACCTCCAATCGTTATGCAAATTGGGAAGTTGTCGATCCGGAGAAGTGGGTACCTCACGGCTATGTTTGTATCCGTGTCGATTCGCGTGGTGCGGGCCGTTCTCCCGGCTACCTAAGCCACAACAATGCTCGAGAAACTGCGGATATTCACCAATGTATTGAATGGGCTTCGCGACAGGCTTGGAGCTCGGGCAAGATCGGGATGAATGGCATTTCTTACTACGCCTCCAATCAATGGCGTGCTGCTGCGAGTCGACCACCCCATCTTGCAGCGATATGCGTTTGGGAAGGATGGACCGATAGCTACCGTGATGGTTGCAGACATGGAGGGATTGTTTGCAGCTTTAGAAAGAACTGGCAAGACTTACAGGTAAAGACGGTGCAGCATGGCGTCGGAGAACGAGGGCGAATCAACCATCTCACTGGCGAACTTGTCTGCGGTCCTGAGACCCTATCCGAGGAAGCGCTGGCAGCTAATCGCGAAAATATGTGGCAAGAAATGCTCGATCGCGAAATGATGGATGACTGGTATCGGGAGAGGACCGCTGATCTTTCTTCGATCGACATCCCACTTCTCTCGGCAGCGAACTGGGGCGGACAAGGTTTACACACGAGAGGCAACTTTGAAGGATGGCTTGGCGCAGCCACTTCAAAAAAGTGGCTCGAGGTTCATGGTCAGTCGCATTGGGCGCCTTTCTATGACGACTGGGCAGTCGAATTGCAGCGTCGATTTTTCGATCATTTCCTTAAAGGCGAGGATAACGGTTGGGAAAAACAGCCAAGAGTCCATTTAAAAATTCGTCATCCTGACGAGCGATTCGAGTTGCGACACGAAAGCGAGTGGCCCTTGGCGCGAACGCAATGGACAAACTTTTATCTCAACCCCAGTGATATGAGTCTTACACCCGATACCAGGGAAGCTGTATCCACGCAGCAATCTGCGGCTAAGCAGTTAAGCTACGACGCTATGGGCGAGGGATTGCTCTTTAAGAGCCAGCCATTTGGCCAGGTAACTGAGATTACTGGGCCTAGTGCACTGAAAATTCGCATCTCCTCCTCAACGGTTGATGCAGACCTCTTCGCGGTGATCAGATTATTTGACCCAAGCGGTCAGGAGGTTCTCTTTGAAGGTGCAATGGACCCAATGACACCGATCGCACAGGGATGGCTTCGCGCTTCGCATCGCAAACTCGATCTGAACAAAACCCTACCTTATCGCCCCTGGCACAGCCATGATGAAAAACAAGCTCTCGAGCCCGGGCAGGCGGTGGATCTGGATGTAGAGATATGGCCCACCTGCATTGTTGTGCCAGTTGGTTACACGATTGGACTTCATCTCTTGGGGCGTGATTTCGACCACGGTTTGTCGCCTGCCAGACTTTCAAATGTGAAGCATCCTATGCGCGGTTGCGGTCCGTTTTTGCATGATGACGATATTGATCGGCCGCCAGAAATTTTTCATAACAAAGTCACGGTTCATTTCGACCAGCAAGCCCTGCCGTATCTGTTGCTCCCTATCATCCCGTCACGTTAGAGCGTAGAGGAGAGTTACCATGAATCCAGCTAATGAGGCATCTTCAGACAATCACACCGTATCGACTCAGGACCTTGAGCATTCAGTCACAAGCAGAGTAGCCCGTTACACTGATCTTCGACCCTACAAAGACAGTTTTAAAAATTCGAATGGTGTACCACCAGAGGCCATGCGGTTAATGTCCCCCGATAAGGTCATGCCCATTATGGCCCCTGACGGCTGGGAAGGTCGCAGTAAACTGGCCCCGGTCAGAGGCGCGCCAGGCTTGACCATTACGCTGGCAGAATGCCCCCCGGGTGATCGAGCAGGCTTACACAAACATAGTGCGGCAGTCGAAAACTTTTTTTGCCTCGAAGGCGAGTTTGAAATTCTCTGGGGCGAGCAGGGTCAGTACAGCACAAGACTTTTCCCGCTCGATTTTGTATCAGTTCCCGCAGGAATTTATCGCGACTTTCGCAACGCTGGAACAAGCTTGGGGCGATTACTGGTAATGATTCAACCAGCACAGGGCGATCTACAGGACACGGTTTATCATGCGGCTTCAACGGGTGAGCAGATCGACAAACTTTGGGGACGCGAAGTAAGGGACGCAATGGCCCAAATCGGGATCCAGTTTGGCGAACCACCCCAAGCCTCTAATGCGAAGGGTTAAACCGCCACACAGTCAAAGTTTAAAAAGAAGTTAAATTTTGTTTGCCACCGATCGCCGCGGGCGCTTTTTTGTATCGAGACCCAAAAGGCGCTCGGCATTGCCACCTATCAAAAGGTCTTTTTCCTCTGCGCTAATTCCCGGGGTCGAAGCTATTAAGCGTAGCGGATCGGTTTCACCCATATCGTAGGGATAGTCAGTTCCCAGGAGTACTTGTTTCGCACCAAAACGATCGATCAGGTTCCTTATCATTCGAGGATCAAAGGTAATGGTGTCGAAGTAAATTTTTTCTAAGTATTTTGACGGAGTTGTTTTGATAACGGTGCGACTGTCTGGGCGCGCCCGCCAAGCGTGATCCATGCGCGCCCAATAATGCGGTAAATAGCCCCCTCCGTGTGGTGCGATGATTCGTAACTTGGGATAGCGGGCCAATACACCATTGAAGATGATATGACTCAAAGCCACCGTTGTTTCTAGAGGATTTCCTATAACGTTATTAAAATAATGATCTGTTAGACGTTGTGCATGTGTGAAGCCAACTGGATGCAAAAAAATGGCGGCCTTAAGTTCTTGAGCCCTTTGAAAAAACGGGTCAAGCCCAAGTGAGGGGTCAGTGAGATTCAAACCGTTTACCTGGGTATTGATTTCGACCCCCTTGAGCTTGAGGTCGAGGACGGCATATTCCAACTCCTGGATCGCGAGTTCTGCTGACTGCAGAGGTACCGAACCGAAGCCAGCAAATCGATCAGGATTACCCGCGACTATGGAAGCTATACCTTCGTTGACTTGGCGTGCGAGCGAGGCACCGAGCTTTGGCGATGTGAAATAAAAGTATTGAAACGGTGCGGGACTAACAACCTGTAGATCAACCCCCATGCTGTCCATGTCACGAATGCGCTCGCCGATATCGCTGAGTTTTGCTGCGCGATCGGCCATTTGTTTAACATTGGTTTGCCGCGTCAAAGCATTGGCATAAACAATCGAGGGATCGTGTGCAGCAGTCTTCAACTTGCTCGTTTTACGAGCAACTTCCGTATTTAAGTAATGGCAGTGAATATCCACCACACGTTGGCCTTCAGAGTTCGCTTTAACTTTTGGTTGAGTTTGGCGCATTGATCCGATGCCTGCTGTATTCGCATCACGATTCGAAACAAATAGCGACGATCGATTAAACAAATCATGATTGTGGGATTCATGCGAACAATCAGCAAAGCATCGGTAAAGCATAAGGACCTCCTCAAGAACATTGTTCCCGGACTAATGGCAGATAAATCATAGAACAGTTAACTCTAGCGATTCAGTTTCTGAAATCCAAATTCTTGGCGCTTAAAAGCATTCGCATCACTTGCCATCCAATCGAGCAAGCTGGCCGCCAATTCCGCATTTTGGGTCTGGCTAGTGATCGCTCCTGTGTAAAGCGTTTGCAAGCCAAATGGCTCAGGTAAATCGTATAAGTACCTAAGTCCTGGGGTCATGAGAATCTCTGTTTTTTGAGTGCAGCCAATCGCCTTCGCGCTATCGAATGCTGCGAGTGCCTGCATAGCTGCTGCACCGTGGGGAAATTCACGCAAGCTACCAGCAAGCTCATCAGCAATCCCCAATTGTTGAAGAACACCCATCACATGGGCGCCTGCAGTAGAGCGGACAGAGTCAGGTATGAAAATCGCGCTTGCTTCAAGCATCAGTCGTTTTAGATCCGAAGCCGTCATTGCCCTCTCCCACTCGGGAGGCAAAGACTCTGGCAACGCTAGGGCTTCGACACCTGCACTCGCTTGACCTACGGCGATACCCGTACTCACCAATCCGATATCGGTGATTGATGCTCGATTGATGACCGGATACACGGGGTCAGGAATCATCGCCAAGCCATCAATCAATGATCTAGAAACAATAATAACGTCGCAGGGCTCTCCGCCGAGCAGCAGGTCTCTCATTGCTCCAACAGCACCGAACCTGGCTTGTAATCCGGTGCCGTCCTGAAGCTCCAGTTGAACCCCGGCCTCAAGTACGAGCGACTTAACCGCTCCACCTGCGAGAATTCGCAATCGATGGTTCATCGCAACTGCCTAAACATAATTATTCTGGCCGGATGTTCGCTGACTTGATTAAAGTAGACCACTTTTCTACATCTTCCTTAATGTAGGCCTCAAATTTGTCAACACCTAATAAAATCGGTGATGCGCCTTGCTTCGCCCAAACGTCCCTCACCTCGTTCTGCGCAACAATTCGTCCGATTTCATCATTGAGCCGATTCACGATAGGTCTTGGGGTCGCACGCGGCGCAACGACACCAAGCCAGATTGTCGATTCGTAATTGAGAACACCTGACTCATGTAGAGTTGGAATGTTAGGCATCACTGATGATCGCTTCTTTCCGCTGGTTGCAAGTGCAACAACCTTTCCTGACCGCGCTTGCTCGGCCATGGTAGTGACCGCATCAAACATCAGATCGACATGGCCAGCCAGAACATCCGTTCTAGCGTTTGAACTGCCCTTGTAGGGGACATGCACCAAGTCTATGCCAGCTAAACTCTTGAACAATTCGCCCGCCAGATGGTAAGGGGTTCCGAGACCCGATGAAGCATAGTTAATCTTTCCAGGGTTCGCCTTCGCCTTGGCAATTAGTTCCCCCAAGCTCCGGACTCCAGCCTTGGGGTGAGCGACCAGCACCAGATCGGAGAAGTTGACTGGAGCCACCCCAATAAAATCGCGCAACAGACTGTAGGGCTTGTTCGGGATGAACGTTTCGTTCACCGTGTGGGTGTTTGACATCATTAACAAGGTGTAGCCGTCTGGCGCTGACTTAGCCACCTGATCAGTTCCAATAATTGAGCCTGCTCCGGGCCTATTTTCAACCACGAATGCTTGCCCCAAACGCTCCTGCAGGCGCTGCGCGATAAAACGCGCGTAGTTATCGGCAGGCCCACCGGTGGCAAACGGAACTACAATCTTTACAGGGCGGACCGGATAAGCTGAATCTGGGGTCTGTGCGAAAGCTGGGGCAGTAACACCGGTGCCAACAAAACCCAAGACTGCTTTTCCAAGAGCAAGGTTTAGGGCACGCCTCGTTTGGCAAGTTTCGTTCTGCAACATGCTAGCCTCCTTTATTTGCTGCTGATGCCTGCATCTTGGATGATCCGGGACCACTTTCGCTCTTCCTCATTAACGAAGCCGGCCAACTCTGCCTGCGTGGAGACACTCGCCACAACGCCAAGTTCGCCAAAGCGTTGCTTTAACTCCGGGTCTTTCATGATTTTGTTTAGTACTTGCAAGTATTGATCGACTATCGGCTTAGGGGTACCTGCAGGCAGGTAGACCGCCCACCAATTTTCAGCTACGAGACCTGGCATGCCAAGCTCAGCGAAGGTTGGGATATCTGGATTTAGAGCCGATCGCTTTTCGCTGGTGATTGCCAAGGCTCTAAGCCGACCGGACTTAATGTGTTGTGCTACAGGCAAAGCATCAGAAATCATCATGTCAATATGGCCCGCTAGCAGATCGTTTACCGCCAATCCCCCACCCTTATATGGCACTCCAACCATTCGAATTCCTCCCAAGCGCATCATGAGCTCACCAGCCAAGTGATTCAGCGCACCCGGTCCGCTCGTCCCAAAAGTGACTGATGCAGGTTTTGCTTTGGCACGATTCACGATGTCGGAAACCGTTTTAAAGGGTGAGCTCTCGGGAACCGCCAAGATATTTGGACCTGTAGCGATCAATGAGACACCAATAAAGTCCTTTTTCATGTCGTAGGGCAAACGCGAAATCAGCGGATTGATCGCTGCGGGACCCATGTTTCCGATCAAGAAGGTATAACCATCGGGAGCTTGTCTCGCAGCGTACTCCATTCCGACCGACCCGGCAGCACCCGACTTATTTTCAACAACTACCGCTTGACCCCAAACCTCTTGCATCTTGCGCGCCATCACCCTCGCCATAAGATCCGAGCTGCCGCCAGGCGGATAGGTCACAACAAGTTTGATCGGTCTCGCTGGAAACCCCTGCGCCAACGCCTGGGGCATTTGGCAAAGAAAAAGGCCAGAAAATAAGAAGGCAAAAAGCGAAGCACGCCGAATTCGATTGTAAGCAGCCATCAAATGTCTCCTTTAATTTTGAACAGAACTTTTCTGCTGTTTCCAAGGCAATGTAAATGCTTTCACTCAAAAAGCAACTGTCTAGTCTCATTTTCTCCAATGAAACAGCAAGCCATTGAGTTCCTTCGTATTTGATCCGTTTTCAGCAAGCCCGAACTCGCTAAGGCCTGTTGCCATGCCTGCTTCTTTTCATCCACAATTAGTCTTTAATTTTTTAACGGCTTATCGCTATGACTGAATCTGATTCGACCCACGCTCAGGCAGGGGCACTTTCCCGCAATATGAAACTGCTCGCACACCACAACCTAGACGGTTACGGTGGCCTTGGGGAGGGAATCTCCATGCAACTAGCGAACGATGGGCGGCGCGTGCTGTGGTTAGCTCATGAATCCGCGCCCAAGAACTTCACAGGAGTAGATGTGACGGACCCTGGCAAGCCACGCATCGTGGTGCAGACCGAACTGCCGCATCCCCGAGTCCGATCTAATTCATTGGATGTTTGCGGTGATCTGCTTGCGGTAGCCTATCAAACACAGGTACCAGGACTCACACCTGCCGGCTTTGATCTTTTTGACGTGTCAGTACCCGAGCATCCGCGCTTGATTTCCCACTTTGACTGCTCAGGACCCTACTCTCGCGGCGTCCATGCACTCTGGTTTGTAGACGGAAAGACCGTTCATATGTCCTCCGGCGCAGCAGACTTCCAGCCTACGAATCCCTTAGATGACCAGTTTTATCGTGTGGTGGATGTATCCCAACCAACCAACCCGCGTGAACTAGGTCGCTGGTGGTACCCCGGAACAAGACAGGGTGATCTTGAAGCAGCACCAAAGCGTTTGAACGCTTCTTTTGATATCGGTTATAGAGCACATAACACTAATGTTTTTCCAGATCGACCGGATCGTGCTTACCTAGGCTACATCGATGGCGGGGCAATCGTTCTGGACATCTCCGACTTATCCAAGATGAAAGTGGTGGCACATTGGAATCACTCGCCGCCGATGAATGGTTTCACGCACACGGTATTACCGCTCTTCAGCCGAAACCTTTGGATTGTTAGCGATGAGTGCGTTCAAGACGACGGGGCAGATTGGCCGAAACTCATCTGGGTATTGGATGCTCGAGACGAAACGCGGCCCTTACCCCTCGGCACATTTCCAATGCCATCGGTGAAACATTTCGGGCGCAGAGGTGGTCGATATGGCGCACATAACTTGCATGAAAATTTGCCGATTCCAAGCTCTTTTCGCTCCGACACTTTGATTTTCGGTAGTTTTTTCAATGGCGGAATTCGGGTTTTCGACACGAGCAATCCATTTCAAGTTGAGGAAATTGCCTACTATGTGCCGGCAACGCCCCGCCTGTCACCGGTAGGAGCGACCCAGATTAACGATGTCTACGTCGATGACCGACGCCTTGTATTCGGTGTTGATCGATTCAGCGGCGGTCTTTATGTTTTAGAACTTAATATCTGATCAATTATCACAGGCTAGATCGGTCAGAGGGCTTTACGGTAGGCGAAGGACGCATTGAAACAGACAACAGTCCGAAGCGCTCCGATCACAGGAGAGATTAACTGAACGCACTTCAACTTCCTGTTCAGAAATCAGATTTCAAAGATCCGTTGGCGGGCCGAATACCTGTGACTGTAATCACCGGATTTCTTGGTGCGGGCAAGACGACGCTGGTTGCACGCCTTCTGCGGCACCCCAAGATGGATCGGGTTGCGGTGGTTATCAATGAAATCGGGGCGATCGGTATTGATCATGACCTGGTCAGTCAAATCAGTGAGTCGGTTTCGCTTCTAGCAAACGGCTGTCTTTGCTGTTCCGTTCGGACCGATCTTCAGCACACATTAAGAGCGCTGTTTCAGGACCGAGTAGCAGGCCTAATCCCAGAGTTTGACCGCGTGATGCTTGAAACAACCGGATTGGCAGACCCCGCCCCGGTTGTGCAAAGCTTGCTCACCGACCCACTTTTGGCAAAGCATTTCTTTCTTGATGGTGTTGTGACCTTGGTTGACGCCGAGCATGGGAATTTGACCTTGCAGACCTATGTGGAATCGGTTAAGCAAGTTGCCATTGCGGATCTGATCTTGCTGACTAAATCTGATCGGGTGAGCGAGGATGCCTTGCAGGAAGTCAAACAAGCGGTTGCAAACATCCAGCCCTACGCACAGCAAAGCTTATTGATGTTTGGCGATATTGAACCAAGCGAACTCATCGGCCGAGGTCTATCAAGCTGCCGCGCGACTGAAGCTGTCTCTAAGCTTTTCCCAAACAGACTGATCGATCAGCAGTCGATGGAAGCCACTGATCATGTAGATCATTCGAGGCCGCTACAGCAGGCCATCCGGCACACTTCCGGTATCAAGACCTTTTCAATCACCTGGAATGAATGCTTCGAGTGGGATGCGTTCTCGTCAGCACTTGAACTCCTTGCTAATCTGAGAGGCCAAGACTTGCTGCGCGTGAAGGGCATCATCAACGTTATGGGAAAGCCGGTTGTTGTTCAAGGTGTGCAGCATGTGTTTCACCCACCGGTTGAACTTGATTGCTGGCCGTCGGCCGACCAAAACTCACGACTGGTGTTTATCGGGCGGCGCCTTGATGCGAATGCTATTCGCGTGCTCTTTCATGCAGCAGGAAAGCTCAGGGCGGACGATTGAGATTTCATATTTGAACTGGTAACAACAACGAGGAGTCGTCGCCATGTCGATCGCTTACATTCGAAATGTCAGAATTCATTACGATGTCATCGGTCATCGTGGCCCTTGGGTTGCACTTGTCACAGGCGGGCGCCGAGGGTTTCAGGAATTCACAGGCTTTGCTTCCAAGATTGCGGCATACGGCTTCCAAGTCTTGCTACACGACCGACGCAATACGGGCGCTTCTGATATTTTGATCGGAGGCGAGGACGGTGAAGAGGAGATTTGGGCTGATGATCTCGCTCTGCTTCTTGATCGTTTGAATGTCAAGCAAGCCTTTATCGGCGGAACGTCCTCTGGAGCGAGGCTCTCATTGCTCTTTTACCAGCGGCATCCTGACATGGCGCTTGGCCTACTGCTACTGCGCATCACAGGCGGAGAATTTGCGGCTGGGCGGCTGCCTGAAAATTACTACGGTCAATTTATTCGTGCCGCAAGGCAGGGTGGCATGGCAGCGGTCTGTAGGCTCGAGCAGATTCAGGATCGAATCCGCGCCAACCCCGATAACGAGGAAAAGCTCATGGCGATGGATCCAGAAGAATACATCCGCGTCATGTCGCATTGGCTTGCCGTTTTTCAACGCGGCCCGCGAGCTCCCGTATTAGGCATCGAGCAGACACAATTACAAGCCATTAAAGTACCGACGATTGTGATCCCAGGAAATGACAAAACACACTCTTCGGAACAGGGCCGTACCGCACAACGGCTCATCCCCGGCTCGCAGTTGTATCAATTACCCGTTGAGGATCAGGATGTGCCACTGGTTCCTTTTGAGGCATGGGAACCGTTTGAAGCGGATCTTTCCGAGGCGCTGGTGAAATTCATGAACCAGGTGCTTTCGCGACAAAGCCTTTCGAAAGACCCGGCAGATTCGTAAAACTTTGTAAAACTGTATTTTGTATCATAGAAAACTAAACGTAAGGTGCTCGTGAAACGGTCGCTTGCTTAAATTTCGAAACCCAAGCCAGCCTAGACTTTGGCTAGGATTACCGCTCCAAACGTCCACAAGGAAACAACCATGCCACAAGCGCCAAGCATCCGACGTGTCATCACTGGTCACAACGAAGAGGGAAAGGCCGTTGTATTAATCGACGAAATCTGTCAACACTTTAGGCAGGGCCGCGCCAATGCCAATGTTTGCAATATTTGGACGACGGAAACATCGCCAGCAAACAATGATGGCGACGCAGACGCCGGAAAACGCCCTGGTATCTTCACCATGATTCCTGACGGCACGGTCTTTAGAATCCTCGACTTTCACCCAGGGGTAGAAAAAAGAGTCCATAGGACCGACTCAATTGACTATATTGTCGTCATGCAAGGGCAGATTGATATGGAACTTGAGCCGGGCGGTGAGACGGTACATCTCAAGGCAGGCGATGTCATGGTGCAGAGGGGGACGGTCCATAATTGGGTCAACCGCTACGATGACACCTGCATCATGGCGGTGATTTTGATTCATGCCCATCCCGTGAACGCTGGCGGGAAAGCCCTCGAGGCCTTCGGCTAACCTTCGCCCTAGCGCTTGAACGCACTGGCGTTCAGCGCACCGCTTTACGCATGCTGGCCTAGGGCTTCACGAACTCTCGGCATCACTTGCTCTGCCATTAATACCATCGACCGGCGCGCCAACGCAGGGTCCGTCCAGTCAAGGCCAGCATAGACTAATTCGCCAAAGCCGCCCAGAGATTCGTGGAGGCGAAGGATTTGATCGACAACATTGTTGACGCTGCCCGCGATGACCAGTTGGTCCACGATTTCATCCAAAGGTACCTGATGCTCGGGTGTTTGCCCGTCCATCGAAAATACCGCATCACGTTTACCTTTGCGCAGCTTGTAGCCGAGATTTTTATAATAAAAACGATAAGGACTTTGCTCCGCTCTTTTGCCGTACTCAATCGCAACCTTGTCGTCGTCATGAACCATGATGGTCCTCGCAACTCGCCAATCCGATCGATCAGCAATGAGCCCCTTGTTAGCCTTTCCCTTCGCATAATTCTCCCAATGCGAGGGTAGCCATTTTTCATACAAAAAGTTGGCAGATATTGGATGTAGATCCTTCTCCCCCATCGCGATAATACCTTTGGAGAACGGTGCCACCACGGTACCAACGATTTCAGGCCTCGGGCGTTGATAGGGTTTGTACATTTTCCCTGTATGCGACACATGATCGAGGGTGCGTGCAGTCGACACCTTGTATCGGTTGTCGGGAAAGTCAATGTCATACGGTGGATCAGACTCCCAAATCTTGAGGATTACCTCAATCGATTCCGAAAACATTTTGTTTCGATCTTCATCAAAGATTCCAAGTACCTCGGCATCGGAAGGTAGCGCACCGGGACTCACTCCAAGTATGAAGCGTCCATCCGACAAATGATCGAGCATCGAGGCGTGAGCGGCAACTAGCACGGGATGAAGATGTGACAAATTGGTCGTACCTGTTCCTAGGCGGATCTGCCTTGTGGAATGAATCAGCGTGGCCTGGAACAACATGCTACTTGTGATGTTTTCGATCAAATCGGTCACGTGTTCGCCTACGAAGGCATCATGAAAGCCTAATTCGTCAGCAAGGATGATGATCTCCCGGTCCTCTCGGAGTGTCTCGGTCGGATTACGGGAGGCCGGATGCACCGGCATGGTGAAGTACCCAAGTCTCATGGCTGCCCCTTGAAAACCTTTTCGATGAACTTTCTGATGATAGTGCAAATGTTGAAAGGCGACATCCATCGATGAAATGGAGTAAGTCTTTCGCCGATGCTTTCAAACCGCTTGTTTCGGAATCTTGAAATTGTTTCGGCCGATCACTACCGCTTATCTATTGTTGGTCGCCCCATTCTTGACTTCGCAAAACTTCGGACCCAGGATGGATCCAAAGATCACAACGGAGACAAAAAATGGAACATCTAGCTTCTCGCAGAACGGTTATTTCAACGCTTTCAGCGGCCCCAGTTCTCATGTGGGGTCAGCAGGTCTTCGCCCAGTCTAAGCCCATACGCTTTGGCGGTACCCTCCCACTGACAGGAGGTAACGCCGCTATCGGCAAGGTTGCCTATGCCTCTATGCAAATTTGGCGTGACGATGTCAATTCACGGGGTGGTTTGCTTGGGCGCAAAGTTGAGTTGGTCATCTATGACGATCAGACGAACCCAACCTTGGTTCCCGGACTTTATACCAAGCTACTGGATGTTGATAAGGTCGATGTGTTGGTGGGTACCGGGACGAATCTAGTTGCCCCTGCCATGCCGCTTATCATCAGCCGAAAGCGTCTAATGATTGCCAATCTGGCACTCGCTGTCAATGATAATTTTAATTACGATAAATATTTTCAGCTGATGGCTTACGGCTCCGACGGCAAGAGCGAATTAGCGCGCGGATTCTTTGAGGTTGCCGCCAAACTGAATCCCCGGCCCAAGACGGTTGCCCTGGTAGGGGCGGATGCTGAGTTTGCTAAGAATGCTCTTGAAGGCGCCAGAGATCATGCCAATCGACTGGGATTCAAAATTGTTTATGACAAGTCCTACCCGCCGAATCAAGTCGAGTTCTTATCCGTCGCCCGAGCAATCGCAGCCACCAAGCCAGATCTGGTTTTTGTTGGCTCATACGTCGCAGACACCTCCGGGATGGTGCGCGCAGTCGCAGAGGTCAAGCTCCGCTGCACCATGTTTGGCGGCGCAATGGTGGGCCTACAAGTTGCTGCACTCAAACAGCAGTTGTCAGGCGTACTAAATGGTGTCGTGAACTATGAGCTTTATTTGCCTGAGCCCACCATGCAGTTCGCTGGGACGAAGGAATTTATCAAACGCTACCGCGAAGTAGCGCTGACCGAGAAAATTGACCCGCTGGGTTTTTATGTCCCACCAACCACCTACGCTCAAATGCAGGTTGCAGAGCAGGCAATTGTTGCAACAAAATCATTGAATGATGATGTGCTGGCTAACCATATGAGAAGCGCAACGTTTAGGACTGTTAGTGGCGATATACGGTTTGGAGAACGTGGCGAATGGGCAAAACCCCGCATTCTCATGACGCAATTCCAAAAGGTCCGTGGAAAGGAACTCGAGCAGTTCGACCGGCCCGGAACGCAAGTGATTCTTTTCCCTGAAGAATTCAAATCGGGGCAGATCGTTGCGCCCTTTCCAATGGCCAACTAAGTTAGGACACTTGAGATGCGAACCGTCATCGTTACCGGTGCAAGCCGTGGCTTGGGAAAATCCATGGCCCTTGCCTTGGCCGGGGTCGGCATGTATGTGATTGCCACCGGCCATCTTGAAGAGGATGTTGATTTGCTGAAAAGCCATGCGAGGCAACGCGGGGTCGAAGCCTGTCTCGATTTTTTTCTTGCCGACATTCGTACCTCAAAAGATTGCGATGCTCTTATCGATTTTGCAAAGCAGCGATACGGCCAAATCGACGCACTCATCAATAACGCAGGCTTGACGCTCACTTTTCTGGCACCCGACCTCTATCGACGAGACAGCCCGAGACGCTTTTATGAGAGCAGCGATGAAGGTATCAGGGGAATCTATGAAACCAACTGTATCGCAGCTGAGATGATGGCCTGTCGTGTCGCACCAGGAATGATTGCCCAGGGCTGGGGGCGCATTATCAATGTAACCACGATGTACGCCACCATGAAGCGAGCTGGCTTTTGCCCCTATGGTCCATCAAAGGCGGCCTTAGAAATGTCGACGATGGTTTGGGCCGAAGAACTCAAAGAGACAGGGGTAACAGTGAACATCCTAAATCCTGGTGGGGGCGCGAACACCCCAGGGATTGCTACTGAAATTCGCGAGGCCAGCGCTCGGGGCGAAGTACCTAGGCTTGTAGAACCCGAGGCGATGGAACAACCAATTTGTTGGTTGTTATCGGATGCATCAAATCATATAACAGGTATGCGCTTTGACGCTAAAACCTGGGACAACGCAGTATCAGCCAATGAGGCCGCCCGCTTGAATGCTCGGCCTGCAGGGCTTCAGCTGATCACGATCTAGAGCCGTCATGGAATGGTCAATCGCCGGGGAGTTGCTTGCCAACGCTGTTGTAACTGGGATCCTGCTTGGTGGCTTTTATGCAGCTGTCGCAATTGGCATATCGATTGCGTTCGGCATGTTGGATATTGCCAATATATCGCATCCTGTGATGATTGTTCTAGGCTCGTTCCTAGCCTACTACTTCAATGCGCAATGGGGCATTGATCCGCTAGCGATCATGTTTCCCGTAGCCGCTCTTTTTGCGCTGTATGGCGCTGGTCTTTATAGTCTTTATTTCCGACTTTTTGAGAGCCGGGAGAAAGATCAGCGACGGGGTTTGGCCTTCTTTTTTGGTTTGCTTTTTGTGACCGAGGTGGGCCTTATTCTAATTTTTGGCGTTGACCTTCGAAGCGTTGAAACGGCCTACGGGGAGGAGGTGATCAATCTTGGTTTTATCAGCGTTCCAATTCGATTGCTCATACCGTTTCTTATCGGGGTCGTAATGATTATTGGATTGCACTATTTCCTGAACAAGACTTACTTCGGCCTTGCGGTCTCGGCAATCTCTCAGGATATGCTGGGCTTGCGCCTCATGGCGATCGATCCAATCAAAATCAAACAGCTAACTTTTGCGCTCTCCCTTGCGAGCGCAGCATTCGCCGGTGCGGCGCTCATCATCATTCAGCCCATCGAACCATCGATCGGTCGAGAATACATTGGACGTGTTTTTGCAGTTTGCGTTTTGGGTGGTATGGGAAGTTTGCAAGGAACGCTCATCGCTGCCCTTTTACTCGGCACAGCTGAGAGCATCACCTCAACATTTGTTGGCCCCTCATGGGCACCCGCCATCGGCTTTGGAATTTTGCTGCTCACGCTAGCATTCAAGCCTGAGGGCCTGATTTCACGCAAATGAAAAATCCCGATTACGGTTTTTACAGCTTCCTGCTGCTAGGAGCTCTATCGGTATTTTTTTTAGTTCAATTGCTTGGCGGCGGTTACTACTTGCTTGTTGCCTTTTATGTCTTGCAGTATGTTGTGTTGTCAACCGCGTGGAATATTCTCGGAGGCTATGGCGGTTATGTAAATTTCGGTACCGCAGGTTTTTTTGCTGTCGGCGCCTATTCAACAGTTTTCTTCTTTAAGCTTCTAGGGCTACAAGAACTGAAGCGATTGGATCTTGGTTTTCTTGAAATTTCGCTTCCCTATTTATCCTTTATTTACTTCCCCGCAGCGGTTCTAGCAGGCGCGTTTTTTTCCGGGCTTCTAGGCTTGGGAACTGGCTACCTCACACTCCGTTTGCGAGGTGTTTACTTTTCAATCGCTACCCTTGCCTTATCGATCGTTGCGATGACGATTGTGGTGAATTGGTCCTATGTCGGAGGCGCAAGAGGCGCCTTTGTGATCAAACCCACTGTGGTTGCCGGCTTCAGGGATGCGAATCTTTTTGTGCTTTGCGCAATGATCTTGCTCGCGATGTTCTCGCTCGCTGTTGCGCGCAACATCGAACGCAGCAAACTCGGCGCTGGACTTCAGGCAATTCGCGATGATGAAGATTCAGCCGAATGCTCTGGGGTTCCCACACTTCGGCTAAAGCTCCAGGCAACGACCGTAAGCGGCGGGTTGATGGGCGCCGGAGGGGCGCTTTTCCCATTTTTCGTGACCTATGTGGATCCGATAGGTGCGTTCAATTTGGCGCATACCGTTAATAGCATTGCGATGCCGTTAATTGGCGGCATGACCCACTGGACCGGCCCCTTGTTCGGCGCAACCCTCTTAGGAGTAATCCAACAGTACTTTGGCTCCAAAAATATCATCACGCCTGAAATGAGCCTTCTCATTGTTGGATTTTTGATGATGCTTTTTGTGGCTATCGCACCAAACGGATTACTCGGCCTATTTAAAGCTAACGATAAGACATCAGGCTCGAAGCGCTCTACGAAAAAACCGCTTATTTTTGGAAAGGATGGCTCGATATGAACCCGTCCCAATCGCTACTTGCTGTGAACGGACTGAGCAAGCGGTTTGGAGGCTTTGTCGTACTTGATGATGTGAGTTTTGTCGTTAATGCCGGGGAGCGACTCGGTCTGATTGGCCCTAACGGATCGGGCAAAAGCACCACCGTTAATTGCCTCTCAGGTGTCATCGCTCATGATGCCGGAAGTATTCAATTCGACGGCGAATTGATCGATGGACTCAAGCCTCACCGGCGGGTATATCGAGGCCTTGCCCGAAGTTTTCAGATTCCACGTCCCTTTTCAAGGTTAAGCGTTTTTGAAAATATTCGAGTCCCGCTCTTGTTTGCCGCTGAGCATCGGGTGCAGAGATACCTCGATCGCAATGAAATCAATGCGATGGCCGAGCTAGCTCTTGAACAGGTCGGTTTACTGGCCCGAGCGAAAGACATCGCATCATCGCTGACACAAATCGATCTTCGCAAACTAGAACTTGCACGGGCAATTGCGGCCCAACCGAAACTACTTATTGCCGACGAGTCGATGGCTGGGCTAGCAAGCTCGGAATCCGATGAAATTTTGTCCTTATTGTTTGAACTCAATCGAAAGGGCATCGCTATTGTCATGATTGAGCATATTATGCGCACGGTCAAAGCCTTTTCGGAACGCCTTGTCGTGCTCGCAAACGGACGCAAGATCGCTGATGGACCAACCGATGCAATACTCCGCGACCCTCTTGTTGAGAGGATTTACCTTGGGGTGTGAGCTTTTCGTTAAGAATCTGTGCGCGGGGTATGGCCCCGTGCAGGTGCTTCACGAGGTTAATCTCGACGTACACCAAGCGGAAACTGTCGTGCTTCTCGGTACAAATGGCAACGGAAAAAGCACCTTGATGAAAAGTGTTATGGGCTTGGTGCCTGCTACTTCAGGTGAGGTGCTCGCCCGTATAGACGGGGAAATATATAACCTTACGAAATTGAGAACAGAAGAGATTGTTAAGCTTGGCATCTGTCTCGTTCCTGAAGGCCGGCACCTGTTCCCTCGCCTCAGTGTTCGCAAGAATCTTATGCTTGGTTCATACCGAGATGCGGCAAGAGCAAAGCTTCAGGAAACACTTGCATTAGTCTTTGAGATTTTCCCGGTCTTGCAGGAACGGCAGCATCAAATGGCTGGCAGCATGAGCGGCGGAGAACAGCAAATGGTCGCGCTTGGTCGCGTACTCATGTCGCAACCTCGATTGTTATTAATTGATGAACCGTCTGTGGGACTCGCACCGATTTATGTGCAAAAAGTGATGAGCCAAATTGCACAACTGAAGGAGCGCATTGGGTTAACGGTCTTAATGGCCGAACAAAACTTCACCCAAGCAATTCGCGTAGCCGACAGGGGTTATGTCATTGTCCATGGTCAGATCGCGATGCAAGCTTCGGCGACCGAGTTAAGTCACAGCGACTTGATCCGCCAACACTATATGGGCGCTTAGGGCGATTGCTTTATCGTGAGGGGCACGCGCGTTTTGTCTTTATTGAAACGATTGCCATCCGTTTTTGTTGACTTGTAATATTTTCTTCATCGGACACTCTTTGATTGGGGTTTTTGGAGAAACCCATGAAAAGATATTGGCGTCCGTCACTTGTATTTTCAGTTTGCCTACTCGCCGGATGCAGCAGTTCCGATCCCGAATTGAAGCAGGGCGTTTTCGTTGATGCACCGGTCGAAGGGCTAACTTACAGCACGAGCTCGGGTCTTACCGGTACCACCAACGCGGACGGTGTATTCAATTTCGCAGCCGACGATCGCATTACATTTTCTTTAGGCAACCTTACGTTTCCTTCGGCCACCGCTGCCGCCTTGCTTTCGCCCGTCGACCTAGCAGGCGCATCCTCACCTGATAATCCTGGCGCGGTTGCCATTGCGAGAATTCTCCAAAGTTTGGATAGCGACAGTAACCCAGAAAACGGCATTACAATCAACAAAACAAAGCTTGCAAGCACATCGACAGCGCCATCGGATTGGTCCAAGATAAGCGATACCGAGCTAGGCGCTTTACTCAAGGACGGCGTTTCGGCCCTCCGAGATGAAGCGGAGGCGAGAAGGCACCTCAAGGGGCAATTAGCCATCCGCTCGAATGCACCCCAAATGAGCCTTGTTGGTCGCTACACTTCCGGTGGCACCGTCGCCGCGCCCTCGCTGGTTGCTGAAATCGTTGCCTACCACGCGAACAGCAAGTCGATGTTCATCACCGTCGACACGCCGAGCGAGCCTTCTTCATTCAAGCGCGTCGACATATCTGGCTTGGGCGCAACGCCCCTAAGTAATCCGACGAGCGCCAATAATTTGACAGCTTCTCCCCGTTTTGATGTCGCAAGTGTGGTCAATGACAACAACTTCACGGCTGGAGGCGTTCAAAGCCTAGACATTAGCGGCAACCTTCTTGCGATTGCAGTTCAGGCGAGTCCCAAGACAAACCCCGGTGTAATTGCCTTCTACAGCCTGTCCTCGGCAGGCGTTCCTACGTTTCTTAAAAAGGTCACTGTCGGCTCACTGCCCGATGGCGTAGCCTTCTCACCGGATGGTAAATACTTGGTTGTTGCTAATGAAGGTGAACTGAGCAACAATTTCTTGCAGGACGGCTCTGATCCGGAAGGCATGATCTCGATCATCGCCATAAATAATGGTACGCCCGCAGAAACCGCCATCAACTTGGACTTCAGAGCTTTCAACGTTGGCGGAAGTCGTCACAGCGAACTCCCGAAGGAGGTTCGAGTTGGTAGGCCGGGAGCAACCGTGGCGCAGGACCTGGAGCCTGAATATGTTTCAATTTCTGCCGACAGCAAGACCGCCTATGTCACGCTTCAGGAGAACAATGCTGTCGCCGTTGTCGACCTAGCTACAAACAGAATTAGTAAGATTTTCGCTCTTGGTTTCAAGAATTATTCGACGCAATACAAAATTGCTGCGTCGGATCGTTATGCTGGAACGAGCTCATCGGTTTACTCGAACCCAGCCAGCCCAGCAGCGCTAAAACATTATAACAATCTTTTCGGCGTCTATCTGCCCGACGGTATTGTCACTTATACCGTAGAAGGCAAAACCTACTTGCTCACCGCCAACGAGGGTGATGACCGTGATGATTTTTTAACCGATAATCTCGACGAGACCAAAGATTTCCCCGATACAGCGCGTTTCAAAGACATTCTGGCTGAACTTGACAGCAGTAAGTTTCCCGCAGCTCTGGTTGATGCGATTAAATCCGATCAGGAGTTGGGGCGACTCACACTACTCAGCCAGGACAGTAACGGAAAATATGGCGATACCGATGGCGACGGTGATTACGACCGTGTTTTCGTGCTAGGCGGACGATCGTTCTCAATTTGGTCTGCAGATACCGGGGCTCAAGTTTTCGACTCGGGTGAGGACATCGAACGAGTCATCTATAACGACGCCAGCGACGATACAGCTAACCGACTTGGACTGCTTAAGGCAGGCCAACTCCTTGGCCGCTTGGATAACAAAGGGCCAGAACCGGAATCGATCGTCGTCGGGCAGGTCGGCACTGACACCTACGCTTTCATTGGCCTTGAGCGTGCAAGCGGCATCATGATGTACAAAATCACAGATCCGCTTAGGCCGAGGCTTGTTCAATATATTCGCAATACCAACAACCTTACCGATGGTGACATCTCGCCCGAGGGCCTGAAATTCATTCCTGCAAGCCAAAGTCCCACTGGCGTGGCACTGCTCGCGGTTGGCTATGAAGTAACTGGCTCGTTGGCAATTTACCAAATTCGCTGATGGGCTTGTACCGAACCTGACATGACCTAGAAAGCAAGGTTTTCGGACCTTGCTTTCTGTCCCATCGCTGGCATTACTCGGGTTTGATGTTGTTGTCTTCAACCGCCTTTTTGTAACGTAACAGTTGGTTTCGAACCCGTTCACTGACCTGAGTCGGATTTGTTCCGTCGGGCCGCAGACCCAACCCAGCAAAACGCTGTTGTATATCCTCATCGGCCAAAGCCTTAACAACCTCAGCGTGGAGGCGATTGACAATCTCAGGCGGCGTACCACGAGGCGAGCTTAGTAGGAACCATGTGCTGTAGTCGAAACCCGTCACGCCGGATTCAGTTAAGGTCGGGCTACTCGGAAATTCAGGATGGCGCATGTTACGCATCACCCCGATCAGGCGTAGTTTGCCAGCTTTGACGAGAGACGAAACGGTAGCTATGCCATTAAAGTTTAGATCAACTTCGCCAGCGGCTGCGCCTTGTGCGGCCTGACTTGCACCCCGATAAGGTATATGTTTGATATCAATACCTGTATGCGATGCGAATAAGGCGCCAGCCATATGCTGAGGGCTGCCAATACCACCCGAACCGTAGGTAAGCTTACCGGGTGAAGCCTTCGCTGCCGCGATGACATCTGCGAGCGTTTTATAGGGCGAATTCGGAGCGACGGCAACGCTAAACTCGATGGTTGCTACTTGGCTGATATGAGCAAAATCACGTACCGTATCAAAGGGCATATTCTTGTTCAAATTTGGAACCATCGTGACAATACTGTCATTGAAGCCGCCAATCGTGTAGCCATCCGGCGCAGCCTTGGCGACCTGTCCAGCCCCGATGATGCCCGCCGCCCCAACGATATTTTCAACCACAATGTTTTGCCCCATGTTCGCTGCCATCTTTTGCGCAAGCCGGCGTGCGGCGACGTCAACTGCGCTACCTGCAGCGAGTGGTACAACCATACGAATAGGACGCGAGGGATAAGTCGGCTGCGCTTGGGCAAAAGCGGGCATTAACTTGGAGCCACTGATTGCGATACTTGCCGATAAGAGAACGAAACGGCGACGGAACATTTGAGGGCTGGTATAAATCATGATATTATTTAGCTCGTTATGCTAGTCATAAATTAAAGATGCGCATTCACTTCAAGTCCCAGAGCACGGATTGCTGTTTCGCCCAAAATCGCTAGTCGATCTGCATCGCTAAGTGTCGGCGTGTTTAACACATGACTCACCGGATCATCCACCCAAGGAATGGGATGATCCGTGCCAATCATGATACGCCCAGCGCCTACTTCAGCCGCAAGATGCCTCAGTGCCTCACCGGTAAAAACAAGGGAGTCAAAGTAGATATCGCCTAAGTATTCGGTCGGACGCTTCTTAAGCTGAATCGTCGGATCACAATTATCGGGTGAAACGAAGCAACTTCGGTCCATCCGGGGCGCATAAGAACCGAGAAACCCTCCGCCGTGTGCTGCTAATACTTTGAGCCTGGGGAATCGATCTAGAACCCCCTCAAAGATGAGCTTTTGCAAAGCAATGGTCGTGTCAAGCGGATTACCAATCACGTTAGACAACCAACCATTGCCTTTGAATCGGGAAGCTAGCTCAGGCGTACTTTGCGGATGAATGAACAGCATCACGTCAAGTTCCTGAGCCTTCGCTAAGATCGGATGAAACTCGTGTAAGGCAAAATCCCGCCCTCCAACGCTACCGCCTATAGCCGCCCCCTTGAGTCCCAGCTCAAGCACCGCATGTTCAAGCATCTCAACCGCGACATCTGGAAACTGCATCGGTAAGGAAGCGAAAGCGGCAAGCCGCTGAGGCACTCGAGCACAAAGCGCTGCAAGACTTTCGTTATGAATCTGACAAATCTTTATCGAGGTCTCACGGTCTTTCGAGTACCAGAACGGATTAATACTTAGGACTTGCATGTCCACGCCCATTCGATCCATTGCAGCGAGTCGCGCCTCAAGTTGCGGTTCAAGCTGCAAGAAATGCTCGGGGACACCCTTGACAGGCGGCAGCACCTTGCTGGCTTCATCACCCATTAAATCAAGCCCCGCTTGCACGAAACAATGGGCATGAACATCAATCACCGGAGCGCGACGGCCCGCCAAAATCACCGGGGCGCGCTTGGCTGGTCGAAGCCCAGCACCTTCAGGGACCACTGGTAGGCCATGGCAACCACAAAACCAAAAACCCAAGGACCCACCGAAACCCGATACTCTTGAAGAAAATATATTCATCTGCCTAGTTCTCCGATTGTCCAACGGCGCGCTCGACGGCGCGAATCATCCTAATGTAAGCGCCGCAACGACAAAGGTGGGGATCAAGAGCTGCGATGATCTCCGCGCGGCTTGGCGATGGATTGGCACGAAGCAATCCGATTACCGATGTCAATACCCCAGACAGGCAATAGCCACACTGCCCAGCTCGCTCGACAAGAAAGGCGCGCTGAACAGGGTGAGGACTCTCAATGTTCCCTAAACCCTCTATGGTTTCAACGCGGCACCCTTGAAGCGAACCCATGGGGCGATTGCATGAAGTTTCTGGTTTGCCGTCAATCAGAACCATACAAGCACCGCACTCACCTTGACCACAGCCAAACCGCGGACCGCTAAGTCCTAAGGTCTCGCGTAACGTGACGAGCAATGGCGTTGAATCCTCACAGTCAACCTGGCACACCTCGCTATTAACCTGCAATTCAATCACTCCAATTCTCCTTGGCCACCCATGGTGGGATCAGCATGCACAGCACGAAGAAGATTATCTGGGCTAAGCGGTAGTTGTCTAACTCTTAATCCCAACGCCTCACTCACTGCATTAACAATGGCCGCAGCGACAGGTCCCTGCGCTGCTTCTCCTGCGCCTAAAGAGGATTGATCAGGACGATCGATTAAATGTACTGACAGTCTTGGTATCTCATGGATCCGGAGAATGGGATAGTTATCCCAACCAGAACAGCGCAGCCCCCGAGAATCAAACTGCACCTGTTCTTTGATCGTCCAGCTCATGCTCTGAATCGCCCCACCTTCAATTTGGTTCAAAACACCGTCTCGATCCACTACGGCACCAACATCCACGGCAAGTTCGATATCAAGGACGCGCACATGATCAGTCACTTCAACCCGAGCGATTGCAGCACACCAAGCTCCAGTGTTTTTATATCGAGCCCAGCCGAACCCCTGCCCATGGCCGTCGCCTCGTGGCAAGTTTTCGTCATTCCAAAATGTTGATCGATTCAGCAGCAAGTCCATCACCGCCAAGGCTCTTGGATCTTGCAAATGCCGCCGCCTGAAAAGGATTCGATCCTCACCTAAGGCTAAAGCGATTTCATCCATGAATGATTCGATGGCCATCACATTTAAAAAAGCCCCGAGAGCCCGCATCGCCGAGGTTCTTAGGGGCATCACAGTTAAACGATGGTTGACGACTCGAAAATGGGGCACCCTATATCCGGGTACTGCATTACGATCTGCGCCTCCCCCCGCGGTTAGAGGTGGGTTAATCGGCAGAGGCAAAGACGTTGATTTTGAGCGCTCAGCCGCAGCGAGCAGGCTCGGGGTTTTTGCTCTACCAGGCCGTGAACTGTAGCCATTTGCCCATACCGAATGCTGCCAATGTGTGATGTGTCCTTGATCATCAACACGCGCCTCAAGCCGGGCTAATTGTGCCGAGCCGAATGGACTATGCGTCAACTCATCAGCCCGTGACCAGCGCACACGTACCACCTCACCGGGAAACGCACGCGCAACAAGCACGGCGTCAAATGCGACGTCATCCGCACCGTTATGCCCATAGCAGCCTGCTGCCTCTACATGGTGGATCACAATCGCGTCCCTAGCAGGAGCGTCAGTCTCTTGGCTTAGTGCTAGGACAATGTCATCACGAAGGTTATGAATACCCTGACTATGGGTCCAAACGTCGAGCCTTCCGTCGGACCATCGTGCTATTGCGCAGGACAAACCAATTGAGGCATGGGCAAGATAGGGCTTGAGGTAGGCCGCTTTAAATCTTCGACCACCTTCCGGCCAAGATTCGGGCCCTGTAGACCCCGCATCATTCTCAGCAGACTGCGCGGATATGCTGGTCTCACAAGGTGCGTTTTGCAAAAAATACGCCAAATTTCCCGAGTCCGGCAGCGACAAATCCTCGGTCCATTGAAGCCTTTTGGCGAGGCGTTCTGCCGCAGTCTCAACGATATGCTCGCTTAGTCCAACAATTGCCATAAATTGGCCATCCACCATCAACTGAACCGATTCCGGGAGATCAACGCTAACAGCCCAAGGGTCAGACAAAAGCTCACTTGAAAGGGTAGGCGGGCGGATAATCCGAGCATGCCGCATAGATGGAAAATTAAGATCATGGATGAAGCGGGCATGGCCGAATACTTTATCGGGCAGATCAATTCGCGCGACGCTATGGCTTCCCAAAAGCCTTCGAAACTCGGCAGGCTTTGGGCTCGCCAATCCAACGTACTCTCGATCAAGATTTTCTTGAGCTAAAGCTGTCCAATAGTCACCGAGCACTGCCTTGCTAATGGAATCCACAAAGGTACCGTTCTGGACAATAAGCCGCTCAGCAGGTAAACCTAAGGAAAGCGCGGTTGACTCAATGGCCAATGCTCTCACCTCTGCACAAACATGATGCAAGGCTGCACCACTATCTTGGATCGACAAGCTTCCGGACGTAACTGCCTCATCAGGCCCGCGTGATGTCGTCGCGGGTTCTACTTTCACTGCCTCAGGCTCAAGATCGAGTTCCTCTGCGACAATTAAGGCTAATGCAGTCAAGATGCCTTGTCCGAGTTCTACTTTCCCTGTAAACACCCTAACGACTGACGGCACGTCAAACGACAGCCACTGACAGAGTTTTCGGTTCGTATGAAGACTACCCGGCAACTTCAGGCGACCATCCGAGTGGTTAACTGAGAACCCACGCGGCACTGCAACCGAGCTAATGGTATTTTGAGCACTCATTGATGACCTCTTTGGTCCATTTACAAACACATCATCACTTTAGCGGCGGTTCGAGGTACGAATGAATCAAGAGCGATGCATTTAAAACGGTGGCTGAATACCCAATTCACCCGATAATGCAGCCAAGTCGTTAGCGACGCCGGTCGAAATCGGTATGCCTTCCTGTAGGTACCGCTGCCGGCGCATATGGCTCTGTTCTCCCGGCAGCCAGATTTTTTCAACACCGTCTAGCCTTTCGCTTGACCGTATATCCCGAATCAAGGAGTCAACCCGAGCTTTAAAGTCCTCCGGATCACCAAACGCATGCAAATCAATAACCAAGATCGCCTGTCCGGTGTTGGTCTTGCTGCGATGATCCTTATTAAAGTCGACCACCTCTCTTCCCATCGCCGCACCTTGTAACGTGCCGGCCAGTAATCCAACGATGAGTGCAAGCCCCGCGCCCTTGTGACCGCCTATAGGCAGCAAAAAACCGTCATCTGCTCGCTTGGGATCCGTAAGCGGCTGACCCTTTCGATCGATCATCCAGCCCACTGGCATCATTTCGCCAGCTTTCGCCTTAGATTTAACTTTACCGTAGGCTGCAACGGTTGTCGCCATATCCAAGACCAAAGGAGGTTCACTATCGGTCGGAATTCCGGCAGCGATCGGATTCGTTGACAGCAACATTTCAGCACCACCCCATGGGGGCAAATGATTCGCGTTACCGACGGCAAAATATAAGCTAACCATGTCCTGCTGCAAAGGCATCCTCGCATAGAGCGACGCAGGTCCCGCATGGTTACTCGCACGCGCTCCAACCCACGCAACACCACACTGCTTAGCCTTACCGATCGCTATGTCGACCATCCTCGATACCACAAGATGGCCCATGCCATTGTCCCCATCGACCACGGCACTACCCGGGTGATCTCTAACAACCCTTATATCCGGCTTGAGATTAATGCCACCGGCTTTGATCCGTTTCACATATTGTGGCAAACGCAAAACGCCGTGTCCGTCTGAACCCTGCAAGTCCGCTTGCGCCATCAACTCCGAAACCTGAGCCGTATCAACCGGCGGCATACCGACCACCCGCAAGGCGTCAGCAATATAGGATTTCAACCGATCAAAACCAACTCGAATTGGAACATTCATAGCGAACCTCAGGGTATCTCATGCAACAACATATGCGATGGTCGGCTGAAAATCTTTAACGACCAAGGCGTTGCAAATCGTGCTGACTCGCTCCAACCACCTACCTTGAGCGCCCTGCTACGTCGTAAGACTAATGAATCTCCGGTTCGCCGGGGCTTGCCGAATCAGGCTGAAGAAAATCAAAATCGCATCCCTTGTCAGCCTGCTCAATGTGTTTGAGATAAAGCGCACCATAGCCCCTTGAAAACTTCGCAGCAGGCGCTACCCAGGCTGCTTTTCTCGCAGCCATCTCCTCATTGCTGATCAAGAGATCAATCCGGCGTGCATCCACATCAAGACTGATCAGGTCACCGTCCCGAACCAAGGCAAGCGGCCCGCCGACATGTGACTCGGGCGCGACATGCAAGACGCATGCACCATAGCTTGTCCCGCTCATGCGCGCATCACTGATACGCAGCATATCCCTCACACCCTGCTTGAGAAGCTTTTGCGGAATCGGCAGTTGACCCCACT
>Ga0214917_10001624_pt1 | contig 28695 bp, 23 predicted proteins | sample LL_1208_BB_MetaG_FD_177983 | JGI IMG/M metagenome (GOLD analysis project Ga0214917, IMG submission 177983) | Freshwater microbial communities from Lake Lanier, Atlanta, Georgia, United States - LL_1208_BB | ecosystem: Environmental > Aquatic > Freshwater > Lake | place: USA: Georgia | collected... | reverse complement strand
ACAACTGCAACACCAACTAATTCTGCTTTCGATATTACTGATTCTTTATGGTGAATGATCATCCGACACCTCATACTGATTGAGAGATTGTCATTATTGTCTTAATGATATTCGTCCGAGTCCACTATGTACGTGAGCTGACCTGACGATATTATATGAGAATCCTAGTCGTCGTAGTATAATAATACAGTCTCGTCGTCGCAAACCAATCAAGTTTACATTGAGTGTTATATTACCTTAGATAATGTGTGAAAATTGTGAAGAACTCCGCCTACGTGTTGTTTCACTTCAACAAGAAATAGTCAAGCTCGAGGAACGTCGATCCAGAGAACGTACACGCCATATCAACAGAGAGCAGATGGTCGTTCTCAAATCAATGGACAATGTCGATGAGACAGACGAAAGCTCATGCACTACATGCGTCAAGCTCCTTGAACTTTTGCAAAGATTGGTCATCGACAATCCCCAACTAAGAGGCGTTGATGCGATTCTGCGTGAATTAGAATCATTCAACATATAGACTCATACCCGATCACGTTTACAATATACTGTAATATACCCCTCAATGACACTCTTACGATGATTGAGTTACTAAAGCATTAATTTGAATGCGGGCTTGTTCAATTTCATATCTCAATTCTGCCACATACCGATATTTTTCGTTTATCCGAGCTTGTTGAACGAAGCGCTTGGGATTCTCAGGATCTAATGATTCTAAAACCACAGACATTCCGTAAGACGGATTCATAAGTCCGGCATCGTTACCGAATAACGGGGAAGATTCCATGCCAAAGGACGCAGTGGAAAAAATTGAACTATGCAGGATTTGCAGAAGAGGATCGTGACGTTGGGGCGGACGCGTGACACGAACGGGCTGATTTTGGTGATGACTGAAATACTGAATGCAGATGATGCATCAGCGCAAATCTCTACCGCTGCTAAAACCGCTCTGACTATTGCGACTACGTTTCTGGATTGTTTCAGAGATCAGAATTCCTTGAAGGATTTATACGATGTTTCTCGTAAACTATTCGAGTCCCATCCTTCCCTACAGGAACTGGAGAATGTTCAGTTCTCTTTTGTTAAACTCCAGCTCGCTCTTGGGATGGTTGATGCCGCCGTTGAATCGGCAGAACATTTTGGAGAACCAAGACTCCGAATGTTCAGCGCAATTTTAGATAAATGCGCAGATACCCACGACCGAGAAACAGCATTGAAAGTCCTCAGGATTCTCCGCAATAGTAATTTGAATGTGACTGAAAAAGAGGTCGCTCTAGTTCTGAAATGTGGCCTTCTCAACAATGAACTCGATGAGTTTCTCAAAGATTTATCACTGGATTTTCAGGATCCACTTTCCGAATCAACCTTGGATTTTAACCAAATGGAATCCGTCCATGTGGTTTCGTCAATCACTATCGATCCACACAGTGATTCTATTTGTCCCGTTACAGGTATCAAGCTTGAAAAAATCGGGCTAACAGAGGCGGAGCTTGACGAACTTATTTCAATGACCCGGTCCCTGGCGACGGAAGCTGGATTCACCAACAAAGACAACTTTGATGATATTTTGAATTCGCAGCTGATCAAGTTGCCTGAAGTGGTACTCGATGGAGCCAATATTGCGCATGTGAATCAGAATTTCGCAGAAGGTTTCTTTCGATTCGACCAAATCCAGGATGTGTTTGAAAACTTCAAATCAAAAGATTGTTTAATAGTGCTGCATGCGAAATGGCTTTCCCCGAATAAAGACCTTCGATTGTTTCCAATTGATCCTTCCTCGTTGTCTTCAGAACCAAAGCGATTAAAGAAACGAAAAAAACCCGCTCTACCACCTCTAGGTGTCCATGCTCCTGTACCCCAAGACACTATTGAGGAACCTCACACTGAAACGAAGCCGGAGATAGTACGACCAGTCCCGATGCAACTAATCGAGGAATGGCGGAAAACTCATGTATTGTTCCAAGTTCCTCATAACCTCAATGACGATTGGTTCTGGATGCATATTTGTTGTCTATCTATTCGGGGTGGGAAGTCGGATCTGCTCCTGGTATCTAATGATTTGATGAGGGACCATTACTGGCGCATGCAGCATCCAAAAGCATTCAGCCGATTTGTCAAGAATCATGTCTGTCGATACTCTATTCAGTTTGGCGAAGATGGCATCAATCAGTACAAGTACATGTACCCCCCGAACCATTCAATATGCATGCATCGGCACGAGACAATGGAGGATGGGACTCGTACTGTTCTTTGGCACATTCCGTATCGCTCAACGGACTCGTCAGAGATTAAATGGCTTCTAGTTAGATTCTAAGTTAGTGAACAACCAAATCAGATTTTCAAAATACTTTAAATTATACACTAGGTGATACTATCATCTTCTACCGCCCTTGCCTTTACCAGAGGCTCCCAGGGACCCGAACCCAGAACCCTTCGCAGGACCAGTCGATGGACCTGTCTGAGATTTCAGTAAATTCTTAAACATTGGCGCATGTCGCAACATATCTGGAACCACAAAGTAGCGTATCTGTCCTCCGCGAATATACACCTGCTCCATGGAAGTTTTTGAGCCGTCTCGATTCGTTCTCACAACATTCTCTATCAACACATTCATATTATCTTCTGATTGCATGAGATGGCCCCTATATATTTCGCCGCTTCGTACCTCGATCGACACCGTGTGCCCGATAGCTTCGTGAAGCAGCTTGATAGGAACACTCACAGGAGGTGCCATTTGTCACAACTAATAGAGACTTGTCATAAAGCGCAACAAACGAATGGGAGATTATTCCAGAGTCCTTTACCCAATATTGAAACTAAACCTAAGAGATCGAAACTATGCGTAATTTTCAATGATGGATGTCTTGAGATCAGTAGATCCTGCAACTCGTCCCGTATTGAGCTTGAATATTGATTCAATGACAGCCATCTCTGTGGCAGTTGTATCAATACCACAAAAAGCGGCCCAGTCATTTACAACCATACCGGCACCAATGACATCAGATCCTCTGTTAACAGTTCCGGCTGTGAGAGGGATTTGCAACAGCTGAGACAACTCATCCATCTCGGCGATCGGAGTCTTGGGGTGTACAAGACCACCTTGATTCGAAATAGCGCAGAAACTTCCCACTAGCAGGTTCCCGGCAATAGTAGTACGGAACACTTCAGTCTGAAGAGTGTCCATGATTATCTCCTCGGTTTCTCTATCAATGTCGGTATGAGCGAGCGATACATAATCGTTCGTTGCGACACAATTACCCAAAGCCGATAAACGTTCCTCAATACGAGTTATCTGATGGTGATATAAGCGAAATAGAAGAAAAAACATACCTTAACGGAGTCTGGGAGAGAGCTTCGGAGATGTCGAAGTTCGTTGTCTGTGATTATACTAGGAACCAGCAATCCGTGACGGTTTCCCACGCATAGTCGGCCTACAACTCGGGTTCCACCAATCGACGTGTGTACAACTGGGATGTGTTCTGCGAGCTCGCCCTCGAAGCTTCCGTAGAAGTTCTCTGAGCCACCAATTGCAGTGAGGCAGTAAGAGTTTGTTAGTTTGGCGAACACTCCAACTTCGCTCGAGTTTTCAAATTGAACGCGGCTTGCCATTGAATTTTTTCCGGAAGGCGAATGTCTAGTCCAAAAATCCGGCAAGATACAACCAGGGACATGCGACAGCAGGCAGCTGCTTCTGTGGCCCAGGATATGAGTTCTGTTCGTCTGAGAATTCTAGCAGATCTTATGGAATCTCGTAAGAAGGCTGAAGCACACGAGCAGGAATTCCTCAAGACTATTCACTCCGAGAATGCAGCATTCTCTAAAGTGGTTTCCCTATTCGAAGAATCCATCGACGAATTGAGATGTTCAATTGGTAATCTGAGGGAATCGGCACACGTTAACATGAGTGAGTATGCTGCTCAAACCGAAGCCTCCAGGGTGTCAATGATGGTTGAGTTTAACAATTTGAAGCAGAAGTTATCAGAAGAATGTGAGTTGTCGAAAGAAGCGATGACAAAATCCATCGAATCATTCGGTTCGGATATGAATAACCGCCTGGCAAATTTAGATGCGGAGAAACGACGCATCTATGACATCATCAACGAATTGGAGTCGCGCCTGAATGATGAGATCGCGAGATTATCCCGAGAGAACTCAAATAATAATGTTTCAGTATTTGATAAACTGACAGGATTGGAAGCGGCTAATCACAGTTTGTCGAAACGACTCGATGATTGGTCACACTCTTGCGAAAACCGAGCTGAGCAACAAGTGGCCTCATTCCTGGAGATGATTCGCGAACACGAAGCCGAAATAACTAAGGGTTTCGAGTATCGCCTGGTTGATCTTCAACGCCAGATAGAGGACAATTTGGATAAACGATTGGCGACTTTCCAGACCGAGTCTAACGATTCTACATCGCTCCTGTTATCGGAGAGAATGGATTCCCTCCGCGATCAGATGCTGGGACAATTGCGGGAGACGGGCACCCAATTTGAGTCCCGTTGTAACTCAATAGAGACCTGTATTAGCGTGTTACCTTCTAAACAAGGTATAGATGAGAGTGTGCTTCAGGGATTGGAAGAGAGACTGAGAAAACAATGGGAAGAGGACTTATCGTGTCGAATGAGTTTGCTCGTGGATCAGGTATCAGATTTAGACTCGCGAATATCTGCACGATTTGGGAATCAAGAATCTAGTATCCGAGCTCTGGCGTCTACTGGGTACTTTTATGATTGGACGATTCGGGATGCAAAAAGCAAGCTTCATGGTCTTGGCGTGATGTCAACAGGTGGCAAATTTGTTAGTTCTGAGATGTTCTCAATAGGGCCATACTCAAATCTGCAGCTACGGTTATACCCAGTGAGTTCGTCGTTGAGCAACTCCTCACCATCAGTATGGTTGATTCATTCACCTTCCGGCACTGATCAGTCACCGGCTGCTCTTCCAGTATATGTGGATTTAGGGATAGGAAGATCGAAAAGAGCGCTTTGTCGGATGAAGAAGGTTCAAGAACTTTTTGGTCATTGGGTGTGGGAAGGATCCGGGTTTGATAAAGATTTCATTAGTAAAGAAATTGACGTTGATGGTTCGCTAATCGTTAGTGTTGAGATCTCTATGCGACAATGGCTGGCGGCTCCAAGTGAGCCTACAATGACGACGAATATGTTGCCTGTAGAAAGTCTCCCTGAAAGTCCAATGAGTGCGTATACGTTTGCTGGTGGACGTACTACCCCACAACTACCCCTTCGTCCTATGTCTACGAATCCCTTCGAAAAGGTCCCACAAGAACCCTCCAAATCTGCCCTTACACCCAGACGAATGTCATGGGCGATGTTTGGAGGTGATGAGGGTCCCACCGATGAAGCAATAGTCCCTTCTTCTAATCCATTTAGTAGCTAACAATCGATTCCTTTTCTACTTGAGCATATTTACTATATTTGTGAAGTTTTTCGATCCTGCCAAATCGAGAGCCGTTTCGCCTCTAATTGATTTGGCTGATTTATTCGCTCCTTCTTTTAGCGCTATTTGAACGCACTGTTCGTGACCATTGTTTACTGCAGCCATGAGTGGAGAGTAACCAATTGAGTTAATGGCATTCAAATTCGCCTTTCTCTGGATCAACGATGAAGCCATATCCACACGGCCATGAGCCATCGCGGTATGGAGCGGAGTCATTTTACCGGAGGACTCAAAGTTGATGTCGATAATCTCGGAATGACTCGATAGTGTCTTGTTGAACTCAGTCACATCATTATTGAGAATCGCACGCATAAGGCTTCGCTCTGCTTTTACTTTTGCTCTTTCAGCGTCAGATGGTGGTTCATTGGCCCAGGTCGAAGATCCAAACCCCATCGTTGGAGCCTGTGAGGGAATGACTGATGCACGGGTCATATTGGTGCCTAGGAGTGAATGAAAGCTGCGGAGACGAAATGACACTGGATAATATAACTAATATCCTTCGTTGCTCCAGTCAACATGTAAATGTGGAAAATTACGCTTAATCATCGTAGCGACGAGCTCATTCTTATATTCGCCGTTTGGCCAAGGATAACCCATGGAATATCCATATACCGTGATACTTTTCGATTTAGAGACATAACGAATACGACCCCCACCAATCACCTTGTGTTGGAGACCTGCAGAATCGATCTGCCTGAGCGTGGGCTCTGCACTTTCAGCGTGATAGTCAGCTGAAGTCATTCCTCTCACAATAAGTTTCAAGCAAGATCCCACCGGAATTCTCACTTCAATGAGGACATACTTGAACACCGAATTCTTAGACCAATCAAAATGCCCACAATCGAACTCAACTTCCCTGAATTTAGAAAGTGCATCGTCGGTGACAGCGAGGGTTTCAGACTAGAACGGTTTACGTACATCAATCACAGTACATACTTCATCGAGCGGAGGAACATTATCCGAATGGAAAACCGGGGTGCCTTTACTGCTCGAATCTGGAGACGATGCGTTCTTTGGGAAAGATCCGAACGAGTAACTGAAAGGCCTTAACATGCCACGCTCACTATTGTGGTTGAGAATGCAAAAACTGGAACAAAAAATTTCCAAACACGTCCAAGTCAGAGTTCCCTCCGTCACTAGTTCGGGCGATATCCCAGGAAACTGCCCGGTCTGCATCTAAACAAGATTCGAGGGAAGGGCTTGACTTCATACCCTCCTTGATTTCTCAAGGACGTCCCCGGAAAATCATGCGAGTGAGCGTTTGTCTCACACTTGCATCTCTTATTGTCACGACTTTGTGCATGGGTGCGATTCTCAGTTTCATCCTGAGAACATGGTATATATGCATCATTGCATGGATTTGTGCATTCGGGTGCTTCGGATCGGCGTATCTGGCATGCAGGAAAGGAGTCTCGCAACACATCATTCTGATGGCAATTTTGAACTTAGCCGGTGTGTGTTGTGCGATAGCGACAACGTGTTTAACGATGACCATGATTCATACGGCGGTGCTGATAACGAACGGTTGTCGTGCGGGCACTTCGATAACGCCCGATCCACAGGATACAGTTGGGGATTGTACAGGATTTGATCAGGTAAGCATGGACTATTACGCGTACATTTCAGCCAATAAAGGACTATTAACCGCATTAATTGTATTGTATGGTGCTACATCGGTTGTCCTCGACGGTGTTGCAATGATTTACGCATTTTTCTTATACCGCAGGGTGAGGAACAAACCTCGCAACTGGTTGACAAATACTCACAGATCCGGTTACAAGGTCGGAGTTAGTTCTAGAACCACAGCATCATGTCCAGTTTAGAAATTCTTACCAGCCGAGTATTCTATCATAATACAGTACGTTTGACACGAGAACTTCAGGCAATATTAATTAGAATTCATAGTTGACGGGTATTGATACGCGCATCACGGACTGATGATGGAACTTGTCAATGAATATTTTACGGATTTCCTCGATTTTCCCCGCATCTTTTTCCGAGTGCACGATTCGCAAAATTTTCGTCGGTAATCCGACTCGATCTTTCCAGTTGCCTTCACCTGACAGAACTGTGAATCCCGGAAACCGCGGAGTAACAGTCTCGCGCAGGAAATTCGTCCATGCCGAGGGGTCTCTAAATACACCCCCGAAATACAAATCCGTCTGGAAACCGTTCGACTTCATGGAGTCCCAATTCGGGACATCACTATTCGTTGTGTTGCATCCCTGTATCGACAGCACCACAGCTATCAATGAATACGGGAATATAGAACCTACTAGACGACACATGGTCTAGAAAATTCATTTACAGGTAGTGAAACTCGCTCAATGAACAATGATTCTATGAGAAATATATAGAACCGCTTAATTCTTCTGGGCAATCGATTTGGGAGTGAGCATGCGCTCGCTCAAATGCCTTCATACGTTCTAACTTGCGTGCTACTCGCAACAATCGAGGGAACTCAGCTCCAAGATTGATACCGAATCGTTCGGCGGAATACAACTGCGGAATCAAGCATATATCCGACAAACATACTTGATCAGAGACAGTGAATGGAGTGGTGTCGGAAACCAAGTCCTCGATGACTTTTAGTTTACTTCTATTATGGTGTTGGATCCATTTGAGTTTTTCCTTGTTGCCATTTTCACCTCCTCCAGCTAGTTCTGCCACCTCGTTAACCACAGACAGATTCAGAAGCGGTTGAATCTCAGAAACAATCGTTAGAGCGATTTGCATGCATCGCGCTCGATCGGCGGGATCCTGCGGCATTAATGAATCACTCTCATCGAGGAAATCAATGATAGCGAGCGATTGCCAAATTGGGTGAGTCATTGCAGGAACAGATAATGACGGAACCGTTCCAAGCGGATTTATCCGCAGGTACCAATCCGATCTTTGCTCATTCTTGAGCAGATTGACAGGATGGATTGTATGTGGGACGTTCAACAGATTCAGCGCAATGCGAACGCGCCAAGAACAGGAGCTTCGGAAATAGGAGTAAAGGGTTACTGCGGTCATACTAGGAGATACATTTAATTGACGACGATGGGGATTTGTTGTGTACTACAGCGAATCTAAATGAATGAAATTATAGCTAATATCCTCTAGCTTGAGCGGGGGAAATAGATCCCTTGCCGCAAGTAGCGAGACCCAGGAAGAATCACAGTTGTGAAGAGAAGATACACACAGTGCAATCACGTTGTCGGGAAGTGTGTCTTCAAAAATCGTGATCCGAAAATGATCGATCGGATGTTGACTCACATGCGCCTCGAAATATGGTTTGTCCGATTCCGCATCATGGATCAGTATCTCGATTTCACTCGGGTCGATTGCTAGGCCCGTTCCAATACATTTGAGATATGCCTCCTTTGCTGTCCATAAATGGAAGAAACGACGAAGTGATTTGGTAGTGTCACCCTTAATATATCGCCACTCACTAGATGTGAATACAGTGTGCATGTTTTCAAAAAAGTCATGCTGTGTTCGGTTCGGTGGGAGAGCAACCTTCATCAAGTCGATACCAACAGATATATGAGGTACTGTGACAGCAACAGCCACATGTTCGGCGTCATGGGATACATTGAACTGCGGTTGTAGACCGACAGAATCAATGAATGGTTTGGTTTGCTGGTGTGTATGAGGATTCGTGCGGACAATTTTAGCGGGTTTGTTCGCGAGTATCATACTCCTCAAGATGAGTTCAGCCGCAGCAGTCCTCAACCGGTCCTCCCGGATCATGTATTTTCGGATACGTTCCAGATCGGCACCCAAGCTGAGCAAACGGAACAGTGTATACGAAGAGTCACTTTTGACGTCATCCGACTCACAGGTGCTGCGAATATCATACAAGAAGATGGATATTTGGCATTCTTCAGGGGACATGAATCTCTACGTAACTGTACGACTTATCCCAGGCTGGGAATGTTGAATAAGAAACTATTGCATATCTACTACATGGCCCCTAACATGCCACTTATGGGTACTAGTAATACGCACCAAACGAGACTTACCAGATAAGTCGGAGGAGAAGGGTACGATGACCTTTGTATAATTCTTAGTATGACCAACTGATTGGGTTGTGGAATCACCCTCACTGGGTTGGTCAAACCATACCTCCACTGTTTGGTCTTTAAGTTGGTCATTGGTCGTGTACGATTCGAAGAGTTTTGTGACTTGACTACTTCGAGATTTTGCGATTTTCGTAGGTACACGTGTCATCCGAGCAGCCGGTGTTCCCGGACGCGGATAGAACTGCGAGATATTGATAACAGGAAATCTATGCTCTTCTATAAGTCTAATGGTGCATTCATGGTCTTCATCTGTTTCGTTAGGGAACCCGCATATAATGTCGGTAGCGACAGTTATGGTCGGGATATGCTCTCGAAGAATATAAACAAGCTGGTTGAAGTCCTCAGCTGTGTATTCTCGGCGCATATCGCGAAGTACTGAATTGGATCCAGACTGAACGGGTACATGTAAAAACTCAAACACTTGTGGATGGGACAAAATTTTTGCAACCGCTCCTGCATGTTCCAACATGTATGGAGGGTTTGTCATCCCCAGCCTCAACATGACATCGGGGCATAGCTCAATCTCAGACACAAGAGCTTCAAGCAACGCGACAATATTTGTCCCGTGATCAATACCGTATGCGCCCAAGTCCTCACTTGTAAGCCAAATCTGTTTAACGCCGTCCGATATCGCAGAACGCGCTCTTGACAGGATAGCTGAGATCGGATACGACCCCAACTCACCACGTGCATGTTTCGTCTTGCAGTAGGTGCATTGGCCAAGGCATCCAGTCGAGACCGCAATTATCTCAATCAGCTTATTTCGACGAATCTTCGGCATCGAAACAATGTCTGGCAAATCTGACGACTTCCCGACCGCTACCACCCGATTTCCTTTGAGTGTTTCCTCGACCACACTCACAATCGAACCAATATCGCTCACGCCAACCAATGAAGCTTCGTTTAATAGAGGGATGTTATCGTCGGCCTGCGGAACACAGCCAGTGACGACAATCTTCTTACCCATCTCCTGTGCTTTCACAACGGAGTTCACAGCTGCCTCCTGCGATGGATTCTTAACTGTGCATGAGTTAAATATACATAGATCAGCGTCCTCAATCGATTGGACCAACTTGAATCCGTATTTTACCAACAATCCCATCATGAATTCCGAATCTGAAACATTATGAGAACAACCAAAAGTTCTCACGTAAATCCGTGCGGATGAATCGTATCCCTGAAGTGGCGATGGGAGAACACCCGGAACTCTAGAGACAGCGAGATCACGAGCAACTCGATTCTGGGCCTCCAGTGTGGAATCCTCAAGCTCATACGAATCGGCTGTAGTATCGACCGCAGGAGAATCCGTGACATCAAAAGATTCTGATATGACTGTACAACTGGAACTCCCATTCTCGAAACGATTCAAGGTAACGAGGATTGCTGTCGCGATAGACCCGAAAATGACACAGTCCCGATTCCAACCTGAAGGGATCATGGTTGAAATTTTCGGCGGACCTGAATGTTGGAACTGGTCGCCGCTGAAGACTTGAGCATCCGTGAATGTCCCGAATCTGGAATCAATAATGTCGCATATGTCTCGGGTCGGGTTTGGAAAGCTTTGACGGGGAATGCCAGGTATGACGAAGTAACAAAGGTCCTAATGCAGAGTCCTGTGACTGGCTTCAAAATTATATGCAGATTGCGTGCGATTTGCGAGGGCGGCTTTGACAGCAACAGAACTTCCCTTGGTTCGACAGTATATATGAGTACCGTTTGCTTCTCTTCTCTCCGTCTAAGAGATATTTCGGACAGGAAAGTTGTACTTACTATTCTCAAGAAAGAGTTACAACGTGTATCCGGTATAACAGTTGCTCAAGTTCACAATGGTATCCATTACTCCGACAAAATCCTCGGTTCTCGAATATCAAATTTACTTGATTCTCCAAGTATTGTGTGCACCGGTGAGATTTTGGCCTTGCCGATGTGGGATTCGTTGTCATCCCAGGAGGCGACGATCCCAACAGATCTCATATGTGAACCGGAGAATTGGATCGGGCCTGGACGACTGATCGATACGACTGACGCGTTTGTTCTCTTACAGGTATTGTATATGGAGCAAGGTTCGCGGATCCCTATCACATCTGGAATAATAGATTCACAGACGAGAGTCCTTTTGTGTCGTGGAGGAGTTAAGCACTCACAAACGATTCCCGTAATCAAGCGTTCTCTTTTCGGGACTCGTAATGAAGAATATGAAAATAGAAGTACTATCGCTGTGAAAGATTGGATCATGTCGGATTCTCGCGCTGCACTCCATATAGGTGAGTTGGAGAATGAAAGTGTTCAAGAAATTGTTGATTTCTCACCCACACCGACCAAGACCATCAATTGTGTCATCCATCATGATGATCTGGTTGGGGTTCTGACATCCTCCAATATCACCCCCACCACTCGTCTGATCCTCATATTGCGAAATTTTGACGCATGCGGTCGTCCGGACCCGCAAACGATGAAGTACCTTGAAGGAGTGTTGCAGAATTCCCCCCGAGTTCGAATCCTTGTGGCAGTGAAGTCGTACGAATCTGTCAGTGATAGATCATTTCTGTTTGATCACTTCATCGTTCCTGAACGAGGTGAAGGTGCCATTCCGGCCGTGAAAGCATACAGTCACAATATTACCAAATCAGCCATTCCAGATATTAGGGTTGAAGAGCTTGATAAACGGCGAACGGTCACGTCCGAAGCCGTTGCAGAATCTGTGGTGAATGTTTCATGGGATCATATTGGTGGTTTACATGATGCAAAGAGAGAGCTCAAGGATTTACTTGGTTCGAAGCTCCGTCGAGGTGTCTTGTTGTTTGGTCCGCCGGGGACAGGGAAGACTATGTTGGCGAAAGCTGTTGCAACTGAGCTTGGTTCCGGATCATCAACGTTTATATCTGTCAAAGGACCTGAAATTCTCTCAATGTACATTGGTGAGTCCGAGAAGAACATTCGTGAGATCTTTGCACGAGCCAAATCATCGCGGAACTCATCAGCAGTTGTCTTCTTCGATGAACTTGACTCGATTGCACCATCACGTGGTGTTTCGCGTGACTCTGCAAACGTCATGGACAGAGTGGTGGCATCGCTGCTGACAGAGATTGACAATCTTCCCGAATCGGTTTTGTTGATAGGAGCCACCAACAGACCTGATCTTCTGGATCCATCTCTTCTGCGACCCGGTCGTATTGACCGACAGGTTTACGTTGGAATACCTGAAGACAAGCGAAGTATAGTGAGAGCAGTAGCCCGGAAGAACTATAGTTTGGAATGGTCGGACGACACAATTGAACGAATCAGTAAACTTTTCCCCAAAACAATGACAGGATCGGATATTGCCGCTGTATTCAAAAAAGCTCATGGCATCAGTGTGAAGCGGGTCACTGAAAGAACAAAGGAGATTTCCCGAGAATCTGGTATACTATTAGATCAGATACAGACCATGATGATGAGTAGCGAGAGGCTTGGATGTACACATGACGAATCATTGAGTCTTTCTGGTGACTTTTCCAAATGTGAGAAGTGCGGCGAACTCTTTGTCAGTGTTACGCGAAACAGGGAGACTTTGTGTAAAAATGTCCGGGAAGAAATCGGTCAAGCTCAGATATCAGAAGATCTCATAACTGATGCTCTGTCGTTTGTATTACCGAGTGTGAGTGAGTCGGAGCTCGAATCGTATACTCAACTCAGGGACAGACGAGCTACTGTAATGGATTAGGTCTATTCGGGTGGTATTCCTATGAAACAACTGGTAAAGGGAAAGGTTCCTCGTCGACCTTTTCTATGTATGATTTCGAGGACGGTTTGGGATGCCGCGAATCTTCATCACTTGGAGACCATTTTTCCACTCTTGGTGGCATCGACGTGAAATAGATTCCCCGACTATGTAGTAGCTCTAGTAAGTGTTCCATAGCATCTGGCGGGAGTTGCTTCACACAGTACTGAGAAAGGCCGGAATCGACAAGAGCGGATTCCAGATATTTGGAAAATGGTATCGGAGAGGTTGGTTCTTCATAGTACGAACAGCAGTTCTTATAATTTGCTTCCAAAAGCTTTTGAACTGATGGCCGAGAGAAGTTGCGGCGAAGGTTTGTCTTTTTCTCAATGAAACAAGTTCGAACAAGAGCATTCCATTCTTCAAAATCAATACATGGAGGTGGATTTCGTGGATGCAATCTCACCAACGATGCCTCCACGTTGGAAACGGGGTAGAAAGAGGCACCATTGATTCTTGTGATCCGCTCTGTTCGGAAAAACATCGACATATTCATCGATAAACGAGAGTAATTACGCTCACCTGGATCAGCAATAAGGGCGTCAACAAATTCACGCTGAAGCACCATTACACAGGAACGCCACAACGGTCTATGCTTGACAAGCTTCACCAACATTGGTGCCGACAGACCAAATGGAAGATTCGATACGCAAACTTCAAAACGCGGGAAGTCCCAACGAAGGGCATCTCCATGGATATGTTGTACATTTGAATACCCTAAGTCTCGACATCGTTTCTCGCTCTCGTTTAAGAAAGAACGCTCTGACTCCATAGATATCACACGATGTGCGAGCGGTAACAGCTTGCAAGTAAGCGAGCCCGTACTAGCACCAAGCTCCAGCACAGTATCACTCGAGCGAATTCTCGCGGTATCGACAATCTTGTCCAACAAATTCTCATTTGTGATAAAGTATTGTCCACTTGCTTTCCCTGTAAATACTACATATATGAGACGGGATGAAGCATACTTAACAGTATCCCGGTGGATTGATGTACTACGGCTGACTTCGAATGCCATCTCCGAACAAGTCCTCCGGAAGCCCTCATGATATTGGGCATTGGAAAAAAATGATTGTCAACGTGATCAAGATTATGTGATTGTACTCGAGATCGTGGAATAGCATCTGAAAGTGAGAATCATTTTCGTAGGAGTATATATTCATGGCACATTCCTACACAGTGGAGAAGTTCCTGAAGGTACCAACGGAATGGCATCCACCGAGAAGGGATGCAGAAGGAAACTGGATCGATCCTCGTGATGATCTTCTTCCCGGATGTGCAATTCAATGCAATACTTGGCTGAACGAATATAATGTATGTCCCGCTAACCTGAACCCCCCGGATTCGTTTCTTAGGCTTGCGCTAATCGTATCGCACAGAGAAATGATGATAAAGGAAATTGTCAAGCGCAATATGAAGAATTCGCGATGTGTCAAGACCATTGTGTGACCCATCATGTGTTTCATTATTTGAGATAGTTATATAGAGTCGTATGGATGTCCGGAGGAGGAATAGGTAACGAGATAATATAATTGTCTTTCGGTTCCATTCTACAGTAATACGAATATCATCCGAGTAATAGAATACGTGAGGAGTAACACTGAAACAAGCCCATCATGAATGTAGTTTATAAAGTCGAGCTCAAAGTGCATCAAAGACATGTAGATACCTCCGAGTGACTACATGCGTACTTCAACCTATCTGCAAAGAGGGTGAGGTGAAAATTTCGGAGAATTCATGACAACACACTTCCTGATTGCGGGCAACGAAGGGTCTTCAGTGCGGGTTTCGCGTGCATCAAAAGGTGCCTGGCTCGTCTCGATTCCGCTTGCAAATGGTTTACAGGGAACTCTTCCGGATATTAGTGGAACTTTCGGTTATCCTGTGGAATTTACATGTTTGTGTTCATCGATAAAGTCGTGCGCTTGCTCGCATGAAATAATCTACAACTTCTGGACGTCAATTGCTGATTTCCTGTCGTATATTTTCGACTACGCTCGGTCGAGTTCGTTACATTTAGAGGGTATTCGCAAGCGTTTTGTGAAGTTTTATGTTGATCTACCCGTCTTACAGTTGGCCCAAGGAAACGAGTCCGAGTCGCCCTCTGAAATCCGTGACGGACTTATTCGAGAAGCGACTGATTTATTTAACCAATCCTCAACATCACATGCACCTCTTCAGTGGGGATCATGGCCCCGCGATTCTTCTTCGGAAGATGATGAGGTATACTCGCGTTTGTTCGCCAACGACATTGAAGTGTTATCGCATATCCGAATTTCCACAGAGAGGAACAACCGGACTCAAAACCCTTCCGACGACGGTTTGGAGCATTTTTATGCCCTTGTGGAGTCAACGTGGCCCTCTGCAACGGAAATCCTTCAAGCTGCATCCGTACTGGATCAGATCAACTTGATTGGCATATCGTCGCACATGTTGTCATACATAAGGGATGTACATGGACTATCAGCTGATTTCGACAAATCGTTTCTTGTTCGTCTCAACGCCACTCTCAGTGATCGTAACCCGATGAAATGGTTATTTCTACCACATGAACTGAATAACCCAGCTTCACAAGAAACACCAGCCACTGAGAAGCTCGACAAGTTCCGCGCGAAGCTGTCAAAATTGTTGCTGTTCAAAGAACGTGCCCGTCGAGCTACTCACAAAGAGTATTCACCTGTTTATGCAAGTGATACGGACGACGAGCACATTCAAGGTGATCCCGTTGGAACATACCTGGAAGCAAAACGTCATGAGCACGATATCCGAACGAATACGGAACCGGCACCAGTTGATGATCATCCTAGGATTACTGATTCTGATTCAGAGTACGAAGTGGTAGCAGAGTTTTACGGGCCCCTCTACCATTCTCGCCTCCCTGTGGCCCGTTCATGGGATCGATCTCCAGTGTGCCATGACACCTCCGGACCAGGTTAATTAGACTTTGCATTTTTCCCTGTTTTATCCCCTCGAACCGATTCCGCCTAGTTTTCAGTGATATGGACACATTTAGTTTAACGGATTTGTCCCAATTCATTCATCATGATGGTGAACTGTTTTCCAACTGGGTGTATGTGTCTTCGTTGGCGATGCGATCATACAAGAAATCGCCTCTACTGAGACGATGGTGTTGTGTTCGTCGTGACGATGATAGACAAAAAATATATTTGGAATTTTTTATCAATAGAGACGATATTGAGCCAACTAAACGTATAAGTTTAAGTCATGCTCGTCTAGTTATTTCAAGAGGGGCAAAACTGACCCGGGCTCAGTTTGCACGAATAGATCGTGATTTAGGACCTCAATCACCAACCACAAATTCGGACAGCCAACTCAGTGCTTTTTATATAGATTTTCCAAAAAAATTTCTAAGGGATATTGTTTCCCGCGACAACACCATATACGAGACTCGATCGGTTCGGATTGCCGATAACGGTCAAGACGATTTTCCTCTTGGGTTCATTATGGTGTCTCCAAGTGCTCACGAAGCGACTCAATTGGAGGTTGCATTGTCCCAAGGTTGTCATGTGACGATTCCACGTGAAAGGAAACGTTTACGAGTTCAACGATGGATGAATCGTGCATGGATGAAACTTCGTGGAGAACTGTCTATCGATCAGTTTGATGAAACAGTGTCGACATCGCATATGAATTCCACCGATTCCGGTGGGGATATTTTTTTCACTGTCGCGCCACCTCGTCGAGGTGTTGTTCCTCGTATAGAAAGTCTTGACGGTATGACAGATCATTGGGCAGACGACGCCAGTGGAGCAAGTTTTGTAACGGCGGGAGGGCATGATGGAGAGTCTCAAGATGAAGAGATTGACCGAATAGCGTTGAATGGATTTCAAACAGTTCTCAGTGATCAGTCCTCTCCGAAGCACACCACTGATAACGAGTTCATTAGTATTGAAGCGATGCTCGATGAGAAATCTGATGATGTTCGTCATGCAACACGAATCTCAAAATCTGAAATTATGTCTGTTATTGACTATGTAGAGAAGACAAAAAATTTCTCCTTGGAACCGACCTGTATTACCCCTGGTTGGTCACTTTGTTCTGAGGGAGAAAACTTTGATTGCTTCAAGTCTATTGATGAATCAACAGGTATCGTACGAACTCGAACATGGGCAAAGCTGGCCAATGTTCCACCTCAAACTCTCTTTCATATTTTGTATGAAACGGAAGCTCGAAAGAGTTGGGATCATCATTACGCACGTTTTACCTCTGAATGGACTGATCCATCAGATCGGGATTTAGATATTATTGATGCAGTTGTAACGGCGCCATTTGGTTGTGCAAATCGAGAATTTTTAGAATGGCGTCGTCGACACGTTCCTGATCCTTCTCGCGAACCCCGAACCGGAACGTTTGTCATATACTTGAGATCGTATGACGACATGAATGGTAGTCGACCTGTGGGCAAGAACAATGTCCGGGCAGAAGTATGGTTGAGTGGGTACTTGATTCAGTGGTGGAAGGACACTGATGGCACGGTGTTGGGGTCACAAGTTTTGGTTATGACACAAATTGATGTAAAAGGTCTTATTCCAAAATACCTTGTGAATGCGCTGTCTTCAAGCGGACCAAAACGATGGGTCAAGAGTGTGACTGCTGCCGCCGTATCAGAGATCGAAACAGTGAGGAATATGACCCTCGAACAAATCATGACTTTGTCGGATGTTCAACTAGATCAGGCTTACCAAATACATCACTAGAAAAGAGAATTTGTTTGAGAAATTTTCGCAAGTTACATATTTTCCACAGCTGTATCATGTTGACAAGAATTCTAGGACGTGGTGGAATAAGTGCATGCAGATTCCAAGCAATGAATGCAGCACATCTGGGTTATATATCGAATCGATTTGTATCTGGCACTGCAACGATTGAAACAACAATTGTAGCTGGTTCGCGTTCAGATCCATACATGTCGAACCCGGGCGCAGTATTGTTTCCATCCGCGAAAAATTATGCCAAAGTACGATCAACAGAGTATGTGGAGATTTGGTGTGGAAATGCCAAGCAAAGCGCAATATATTATGAAAAGTGTTTTGGGTTCCGTCCAATTGCGTACAAAGGTCTTGAGACTGGGAGTCGGGATGTGGTGTCGTATGTAATGAAACAGAATGATATAACGTTGGTATTGTCGAGTCCATTAACTGAGAACAAGTCGGAAATGTATGATCACTTGAAACGTCATGGTGACTCTGTGAAGTTTATAGCTCTTCGTGTTGATGATGCAGATGAAGCGTTGAAAGAGACAACTAAGAGAGGTGCCGAGAAGTATATGGACACGCAATATCTCAAGACAATGAAAATGTCTGGTATACGAACATATGGCGACACGGTTCATTTATTTGTGTCTGGTAATAGTGACGGTGTGTTTCAACCAGGTTATGTTTCAATGGGCGATACGGGAAGAAAATTCGCACCATCAGTTGGTCTAGAGTATATTGATCATATGGTGGGAAATGTATCATGGAATGAGATGGATAAATGGGCTGGATTCTACAACAAGGTGTTTGGTATGGATCAATTGATAAGCTTTGATGATAAGGATATATCGACAGATTATACGGCACTTAAAAGCAAGGTTATGACCACCGATACAGGCCTGGTTAAGTATCCATTGAATGAACCAGCCAAAGGTTTGATGAAGAGCCAAATTGAAGAGTACCTTGATTTCAACAATGGGCCAGGCGTTCAACATATAGCATTGGCAACAAATGATATTATCAGGACCGTGTCGGAGATGCGTGAACGAGGGGTTGAGTTTTTAAGAGTCCCTGACACTTACTATGATCAGCTCGCTGATCGTGTTGGTGAAATCGAAGAAGACATCAATGTTCTGAAACAACTTGGTATACTCGTGGATAGGGACGATAAAGGGTACTTGTTACAAATATTCACAAAACCATTAACTGATCGTCCAACACTGTTCATTGAGATTATACAACGTCGAGGTGGGTTTAGTTTTGGAAAGGGGAATTTCAAGGCTTTATTCGTGTCAATTGAAGAAGAACAACGTAAAAGGGGAACACTGTGAACTAAGAAATAGTCTTGAGTTGCTTGAGTTGCGTTTCATACGGTTTTTAAAGACGAGTGACAATTTCTCAATGGAATATTCCTGAGTTGTACTCAGCTCTTATAATTATCAATAATCGATTCTGTCAACTGTAAAAATTCGAACTGAAATGCATTTGGTAAACTAAATTAGGGTTGAGATTACTGATTTGGTTCCGGTTTTTACAACAGCAAAGCACTGAGTGCGATGGTTACAGCACTGACAAACACAGAAGTTGCCGGAGCGTCATTGGTGGTACTATCTGTACCTGGAGCATTGGTTGTAGTAACGGGAATGGCCGCCTTGACATCGAAAGTTTGGTTGGAACAAGCAGCAAACTTGGCGGAAATATTATCCACGGCTGGAAGTTGGAGACAAGCTGATGGATCCATAGCGGAACAAGTTTTCTTGACATTGTCATCAAGATTAATTAATCCGGTGACAACATCTTCCAGGCAGTTTGCGCATGGTAGAGTGACATTGTTGGCCTTCTGAATGGCTGTAACATTGGCCATGATATTATTCAGGATGTTGAAAATGGTCGAGCCCGGCGTTTGAATGGTCTGAGTGTAAATATACCTGGGGAGAGCACTATCGGTCAATAATTTGAACTGAGCAGCAGTGCAATTATATGGAGATGTGGTGAGCATTCTGAAGCCTGAACAGTCCTCAAACCTATCAATAGCGTCACCAATTTTGCTAGCCCCCACACAACCAGAAGAGTATTCCGCGTTGTCGTCAGAACAATATCCCACAAGATCTTGGTCGCCAATAAAGCTTCGCATAAGATCCATGGCCATCGCACCATAACATGAAGCGAATGGAGCCGTCGCTGACATATTGGCAAACATGGGCACATTTCCCAAATTCGTCAAAACCGAAGACAATCGCTCCCCGAAACCCGTCAGAGTTTCATCACTCGCGACATCTCTGACCAATCTTACGAATGGAACGATCGATTTGATCTCGGCGGGAATAGCTGAAATATCTGATGGCAACCCTCCGGTGGTCGTGGTTGCCATCTTCAGACCAGAACAAGCATAAAGGTTATCAATGAAACCGTTCACGTTGGCCTTCTGAATGCATGCCGAGCTGAAACTTGTGGCAGGAGCTTTGCATTTAGCTCCTCCCCAAAGACCGACGGTGTTGGCTGCATAGATAGCATTAGCTGCCTGTTGGAAACAATCAAAACACCTGACTTTGTTGATGTTGATAGCGGCAGGGTTCAAGACGTCCTTCAAGGCAAGCCACCTATTACCAAGGCAATCCGCCCACCCAGCAGTATTAGCAACATTGTTTAGAGAACATTGAACCATCGCATCGTATACACTGAAATCTTCCAGTATAGCGATTTCAGACGAAGAGCAACGTGAACCGTCAGTGGCGATGGTGACACCTCCACCTAACGCGCTTGCCCACTCCGCAAACTTCGCCGCGATAGACGTTGTCCCAGTAAAAGTTGCACCGGTACATGCACTATTGAATATTTGGGATGTGCCGGCCGTAACACCGCATTTACTTGCATCGCGAAGAGTATTTCTAAGTGTGGAAGAGATGCCGCCGATTATCGTAAGGTCGAAAACATCCTTACAAGGTAAGAGTCGGTATGCAGTCTGGAAATCGCCATCTACGAACGTACCGAATAACACATAATTCATGATGTTTTGATAGATACCAAAGCGACCTTCTAAATCAGCAATTTGAGATGCGTTACATCGCACACCTCCGGAAGCGAGATTCACAGCAGTACCGAGAGCAAGATCTGTGGATGTGGATTTCGTGCATGAGTCGAAGTTGGCTATAGCCTGAGAAAGTCCATAGAGACACGCATTAGTGGGAACACCGGCGTTCAGAATTTTAGTATAATCCTGGCACGCATCAGGAAGTGTTCCATTGATGTACATGTTGTACACGTCCTGCGCGTATGTCAAAATACAAGTTTGGCAAGCCGGACGCAACTCGCTTCGAAAAGAAGTGGAGGCCGCGACACCGTCTGTTAATTGATCGTTTCGGATTCGGCCATTAAGAAGACCCCCAGTACCATACGCGACCGAACCTGCGGTGGCGACATCTCCGATGGTGGTGAAAGCGATTGGGGTTGCAACTTTGGCTCGTTCAACTGCTGACAAGGTCAATTCCACGAACCAAGGAACCTTCGCAGCGGTAGATCCGGTGTACGTGGAGACAAGAGTGGGACCAGAACCGTAGCTCCAGTTCAAACATTCACCAGGAGTCACAGCTTCAACAAACCCTGTTGTTGCAAGAAGAAACGCGGCAGAATTTACGAGAATTCGCATTACACGAAGAAACTAAATCAGGCGTTACATGCAGAAAAAAAGGAATTTTTTTTTTCGTTTCGCTTATTTCAGAATGAAGCCTTTTCTTTACCCAAGATACGACTCGGTAGATTGCGATACGTTTTCGCAGGTCTGGATGTACTTCAGAACGTGCGTGGATATCATTTACTTCTCGTCTTCTGTTTGTATTTGTTTAGTCGGCGAATCCGAGGCAAAATGTACTCATATTCTATATCCGTAAGGTTTGATCTCTATCGTTCCTCGCAGGATAATGCATGATTTGACCAACTGGTGTGATTGAAGGCTGACTCGTTTTGGTCATAACCGTTCGTCCTTAATGTCATTCGAAGTGGTTTGTTGGGGCTTAAACTCATCAAACGCACTGGATTATTCGCTTGAAACTCAGAGCAAGCAGATCCTGCAAACTTTGTGACGCAGTATAAAGTCGGTTTTTGTAGCGATACATTCTCGGAAATACAAGATCTCCATCCGATGGTCTATCGTGGGTTTACTGTGAGTCGAGTAGCATTTGTCTCGACTCGGTCCGAACTGACCTCATGAAGAGACGATGGTGTGGAATAGTGTTGGATTGACATTCCGCTTCACCTTTCGATAAAACAGTCGTACAGTGTGAAAAGACGGTATAAGAGAGGTTCTCACTTATTCTTAGTGAGGGTGCATATTGACTGCCCCATGTACTGTCGGTATATATGTATATATCACTAGAAAACATGTCTGCACGCATGCGGAGATCCTGTCCTAAAATGTTCATTGAGGAACAGCGGATGGTGGACTCTCTTCCTTTTTGCCAACATTCAAATTGTCCCTAGAAATAGATGCATCTGTTGCAACATTACGGAATACCAACCGGCTTTCCATCCCTTCGATTCATGAACGATCAAGTATAATCGAATAAGACATGGTCAACACAAGAGGAGCACATGGAGCGGATGATCGAGATTCGAAAAATTCACCCGTGAAGACGAGAACATGCGTTGATTGTGGGCCTTCTGAAAATCCGTTGAAACTCATCAAAACAACGAAACGCTACTTTTGGAGGGCGCCTGCGTTATGCACCGACTCCTAATTAATGCGCGATGAGATACAAAGGGGTCTATCCGACATAAGGGACACTCGAAGGGTTAATAGTGTCGGTATAATTCCAGTTATAAATGGGTAGAGAGGTGTTGTGGACGGATGTCCGAAGTAGAGTCATCGGGAGAGCCTTCTAAATAAGCCATAATCGATGATAAGAGAGAATTTTTCACAACTTAGAACTCGTTATTCCTAGGAACGAAAACTCTTACAGTCATGCGTTGTGAATGATTCAATCTGGAAGTGTACGTTAAAGGACATAAGAAGTGAAGGCTTGAATGTGATCCTGCAAAAAAACTATGAATCATCGAGTAACTTATAATGAAGAAGGTGTTCATTTCCCCTCTATTGTTCTATTTCATTTCCCGTCGAAATGAAATGTTCTTGTGAATTATTCTTCTGCATGCGCACTTCTGTATCAAACCGACTCGAGAAATTTTCGGTACTTTCTTCTCCTTCTTTATTACATATATATTACATTTACACACTGTGCTCCTCGAGCTTCGTTCTTCTGCCTGGATGTTATACGTGTTGTGAGTGTTGTTGTTCTGCTTATAAGTATGTAATCAGAGTTTAAGAAAGGAAAGGCTTGCAAGTATGTAATCAGAGTTTAAGAAAGGAAATATATAGGCAACGATATAAAATTTTATCGAGTTGGTTTGATACAGAAGTGCGCATGCAGAAGAATAATTCGCAAGATCATTTCATTCCAACGGTAAATGAAATTGAACACTCCCATCAGATACAACATGGTGCGCCGATCCGAGGAAGATCGTGGTCATCACTACCGACATTGTCAGCAGTGGAATCAACACGACGTCTGATTGGTAATGGAGTGACAAAAGTTACACCTATCGATGTTATACATGTAACCGATAGGAATCAGCTGATTCACTTATATTCCAGATGGTGTGGGAGAATCGGTTCGCTCAATCCATATCTTATCGCGATTGAAAACGATGAGAAGGGGAAGTCTGGTGATGTTGATCCATCACAGTACTCACCTTCTGAACTACTACAAATACTCATGCGGGATCGCATGAACGTGATTGATGGTACCATCAAATTGATACAATGGATGCCAAAGGCTGTTATCTCAAAGGCAAAGTTTGTCATTGCTGATATTCTTGCAAAACCAAATGAATCGTACTCATGGTTACAATATGTGGGGTCCAAATTCGAAGAGTTGGATCCTGAAGGTCAAGCTCGAGCTGAGCAAGACATGAAGAATTGGTGGGCGTTTATGAATATGGTATATGATAAGCTCGCACTAGTTCTGTTAGAGGTATCATCAAATTCCTCTCAAACGATCGATGTGGAAGAAGGATTAAGAGCATGGCGTGATTTTGCATCTCATTTCCGTGGATCATATACAACCGAGGAGGTTGTACAAAAGGAGAATGTGGTCTTCACTACATACCAATTGGACACACTATTCCATATTGGATGGAATAAACGGAAGGACTTATTGAATAAGCTAATCGAGAGGCCTGAGATGAATCTGCAATCTATCCTGGATACCCAACGTGTCGCCTTGGCCACTGCCGCCGATTATGAAGTTTGGATGACTTCGTTCCGATCATTGATAGAATTGGCATCTGTTAAAGGACTCAAACTTATGAAGTCTTCGAATGTTGATATTCAAGACGCGCATAAACCGCTTCCGAACAACTTTTCCGCCAATAAACCGCTTCCGAACAACCTTACCAGACCTGCGGGGGTTCCACAGAAAAGACCAACTCCTCCGACGGAAAGTTCCATGAAGCGACCATCCCCTCCTCCTGACAGTTCCGTATGCTACATTTGTAAAGCAAAGGACCACTGGGCAAACAAATGTCCGAACAATCAAAAGGGAGCACCTAAAGCGAGTCCGATTGTTCCAGTGAAATCAGAAGAAGAAACACGTGTACCCCACACGCAAACTAAATCTGGACGGAAGATATTCACTCCGTCACGGTTAGGGTTAAACACAATCGTTGCAGAAACCGATATTCCAGTCAATGATACCTGTGAAATCGAATCTCACACCTGTTTGAAAACAATGATCCAAGTTCCATGTAATCCGATTGACGAAGGAGTCGACGCCGTGGACGAGGAAAGGAAAAGGAAAATGCCTACAGTCGTCACACTTATTGAAGGGATAGCAACGTCGTATTCTGGCCTACTTGATACAGGTTCCAATGCCAACTTCATTTCATCTAAGTTACTTGACGAACTTAAGGGGAAGGAATCGATTCGAATCGAGAATTGTCAACCCTTGTCTGTCAAAACCATGAATGGAATATTCCTGTCTTCACATCGCAGGGTCACCTTGAATTTAGCAATCCAAGATTCTCGTGGTGATACATCTGCTTTGCGTACCACAAAGTGCCTGGTATACGAGGGTTCCTCGGTTCCTGGTGGAACTGATTTCTTATTGTCATTCGATTGGATCATTGCATTGAAACTACACCTCAAGGGTTCAGGAAACGAAATAATGGTTTATCTACCAAACTCTGGTAGTAATTCGATTGATTCAACGACTCAACTTTCATTGGTTTCTATTGGAGTCGATAGAGTGGAAATGGAAGAGTACATTCCCAAATATCAAACCATTGATTACACTGACGATAATGTCCGTATGCAGTTGGATTCTCTAAAGGCCGACGCCTTATCTGCAGGTCCTCTAACCCACGCTGAATTAGTTGCCATTGAAAGTAACGTGTACGATCCAGCACTCACACTATGTTTTAAACCTGGGCAAGATAATCCTCCAGTCAGAGAGTTTGGATATCCAGCCTCTCGACAAAAGCAGGATAAACTATTTGCTCATATTGATCAATTGGTCGTACGAGGGATATTGCGAGAAGTCACACCTGGATCTTCGCGTTGGTTAGCCCCAGGATATGGAGTCAAAAAGGCCGGCGATCGGATCAGATTAGTCGTCAGCTATACTTCATTGAACGACCGTCTCGAAAAACCCAAGGGTTTATATTACCACACGATGCCACAATTTATGTCGAGCATACCATCTTATGCGACCTATTACGTTGTCTTGGACGTGAAAGATGCATTCCATCGATTGAATGTCGATCCCGAATACAGGAAGTATTTAAATATGTCAGTGTTCCACTGTGAAGGATATCGAGAATATGAATGGTTGAAAGCCCCACAAGGCCTTTCTAGGTCACCATCGTTTTGGACTCAATTGATCGAATCCACAATATGTTCACTACGCAAATTCCTTGGTTCATCTCAGTATGCCTACTTATTGGATCTATGTGAGATCGTTGTTTATGTCGATGATGTTCTAATTGCAGCGTCAAATGAGGATGCTGCTAAGCAGTTATCGCAAATTGTGCGACAAACCCTGATGTTCAATAACATGTTCATTCCTTCCGAGAAAACGCAGATGGGTACAGAAGTTAATATTATGGGATTCAAGTTATCTGGCAACACACTATCACCTGATGATCGGACTATTGATAAAGTCTCGAATCTCAGGACCCCTCGTAATCGTGAGGAATTGAATTCTGCATTAGGTCTCATGAATTATCTGCGTCATTTCAATAAAATTCAAATGCATGAAATCGACAATTTATTACAATTGGCGAATTCCAAGGGACGATTCGTCTGGTGCCAAGAACACCAAGATTCGTGGCAGTTGTTTGTTGAAGAGTTTAATGCAATACCCCTGGCTACCTTCTCCGTGATACCAGGAGTTGAAGATGTTTCAAAATTCTCGCTGGTAATTCAAACTGATGCGAGTCTAACCGGATTAGGCTACTGTGCGTTTATAATCCCACGTTGTAAGGATTTAACAAACTTTTCGCTTCAAGACCAGGATTCGAGACTTGTTGCGTGTGGATCGCATAGACTTACTGCACAAGAAAGGCTGTATATTCCTCATGACAGAGAAGGGTATGGAATCTTCTTCGCGTTGTCCGAATGCAAACCACTCATATATTTGTTCATTCCATCAGTTATTCTACAGACCGATTCCAAAACTTCTCGAAGTAATTTTGCTGAGCAAGTCCCACAGGATAACACTATTAGGGGACGTCGATGGATAAGATGGATAAACGATCTCGCCGACGTCATTCCCTATATTACCTGGTTACACATACCCGGTAGAGAAAATTGTCTTGCCGACTACTTGAGTCGATGGGCTCAATATGACATTGGTTTTCATGATGTGGGAATTCAAGTGGATTCGGATTCGGACTTCACCCCTACATATTCCTGTTTACAAACCATCCAATCGGATACACCCGAAGAAGTGACTCTAGAAGTGTCACTACATGATTCACTAATCAAGTGGAGGGACGATGATACCAGTTTGTATCTTAAGGACATTCCGCTCAAGTTTATCTACTTATCATTGATCAATGCCCAATCTGAGTTACCTACCGATCTCTCTCCGAGTCGAGTTCAAAAAATTGGTGAAGTTTCGAAGCGAAGATTCTCTGTAGTCAACAATTTATTATTATTCCATAACAATAAGGTCTCAGTGATTGTTGTGCCGAATATACCGCTGAACGAGAATGGCGGTAATATTAGTCTTCGAAATTATTTGATCAAATTCATACATGAACAATCTCCATTTGCATGTCATCGAGGTATTTTGTCTACAACTAGTACCTTGAGAAGAAGTTTTTGGTTTCCGGGTATGGATTTTGCGGTTAAACATTGGATTGGGTCCTGTGTTCCTTGTATTGTGGAAAAGGGACACAACACGGCAGGTCTCCCCAACCCCCGAAAACTTGGTTATGTAAACGAACACTTAGTCGGGGATTGGGCTGGACCCTTGAAGACAACACCCGGTGGATACAAATATTGTCTCGTACTCGTTGATTCCTTCAGTGGTTTCTTATTTTGCCAACCAACAATCACCAAGACTGCTGACGATTTCGTCAATGGACTCCTTAACTACGCTTCATTGTTCGGATACCCCGACACCTTTTCAAGTGACAATGACCCTAGTTTCACTTCGAATGTTGTCAAAGTATTAAAACAACAATTACGGATGGGTGATGAAACAATTCCTACCTATTCCCCCACGACCTCTGGTTCCGCGGAGAGCGCAGTGAAACGTGTGAAGCAAGCTATTAACATTTTCTGCCGACGTAACCATGACTTCGATTGGACTACCATCCTCCGAGCAATCGTGTTCTGTTCAAACAGTAGTCCCCGATATGGCACGCCCTTCACGCCGTTCCAGATTATGCTTGGGCGGGAACCCACTGACCCACTTATGGCTATGTATGGTTCTGTTGTGGTTAGAGAGGAATTTACATCATCTTCCCATCAAGAATATGTTGATAAACTTATTGCAAAAATGGCGGAAATCAAGGAGTACTGGGCTTCAAAGTTGATGGAGGTTCATAATATGGCATCAGACGTACTGGTTTCTCGAGTGAAGAATGTCTTACGAATTGGGACGATATGTACTCGCATATCCTATATCTCTGGACGAAGACATATTTTGGGTACAGTTGAAATACAAGATGTATTGAGTAATAGTATTTACCTTGTTCGCAATCTGGATAATGATAACTCCGAACGAGCTCACGCTTATCAATTGATACCACACCTGGTTCACCCAGAACAGGATCCGGTAATTCCCCAAGTTACGCCGGACTACGATAGTTATTATATCGTGGAGAAAGTTCTGCGATATGACAGGCGAAGAAACCGATATCTCGTGCATTGGCAAGGTTATCCTGACTCTGAAGATTCTTGGGTCTCGGCAGCCAACATGCCGCATGATCCTATTATCCGACAAGAAATGGCTCACTGTCGCTGAGCTGTAATCCTCACTTTCTTTTCTTTCAGAGGGGGAAGTGTTGTGAGTGTTGTTGTTCTGCTTATAAGTATGTAATCAGAGTTTAAGAAAGGAAAGGCTTGCAAGTATGTAATCAGAGTTTAAGAAAGGAAATATATAGGCAACGATATAAAATTTTATCGAGT
>Ga0214917_10001623_pt1 | contig 28706 bp, 40 predicted proteins | sample LL_1208_BB_MetaG_FD_177983 | JGI IMG/M metagenome (GOLD analysis project Ga0214917, IMG submission 177983) | Freshwater microbial communities from Lake Lanier, Atlanta, Georgia, United States - LL_1208_BB | ecosystem: Environmental > Aquatic > Freshwater > Lake | place: USA: Georgia | collected... | reverse complement strand
ACTCCAAGGAGTGGGTTCATCTTGATCAAACTTGACAAACTCTAGGTCAATCTGTATCTTGATAGGTGGATCTTCTAATTCCCATAGACTGGAGAACTGCTCATTGCCACGTTGAAAACCTAGTAGAGTAGCAGGGCCAATTTTACGATCTATGTTGGCCTGTAGGAATTGCTCAAGGTCTGCTTCTTTATCTTTATTGACCATAGTGTCAATGTCGCCTACCTTGGGCTTTTTCTCAACAAAGGTCTTGTCAGGTATGCCTTTTACATTGAAAAAGTGTAGACTACTACCACTTAGAAACTTCTGACTCTTTAATAATTTAGGGTCCCATAGGGGTTCTTTGTATTGACCAGCATAGGCAGTGCTGATGGCGTTTAATAGATTGTTTAATACAGGAACAATGACATTACGATTGGTTACTTGTAAGTTGATCTGTTGTGCCGCACCTGCTTCTGGGTGACCCTGCCAACCTGGTTGACCAGCAGCAAGATTACCACCTTCTGTCAACAGTCTGGGTCTTATAAAATCAAATAATTTCATTGAACTATCCTAGTCTGTAACGACCCGCCGCTATATCTTCATAATACTGATCGTATAATCTCTTACATAATTCTTCGCGCAGTTCCTGCGGAAACTTAGAAGCCATTCTACCTTCCATTTTTTGATTATGATAGTATTCTTTACAGCCTTTGACTACCATAGGCATGAATAATTCTATTATATGGCTTTCGTTACTTTCTTTAAGATTACGCAGTTTGTGTGCTATAGGAAAGAAATAATCTTTATGTAATTTATCATGGTCTATTATAAAGTAAAATAGGTCATCCATCCATGTTGCTGTGGCATCATTTTTACCTTTACTATGTTGGTCGATGTCTATCCTGCTGAAGAATTCGTTGAGTCTCATATTACCATGCCCTACAAGACCAGTAGCGTGCCTTATGACGTGGACCAGGATTGTCGCAGTTGTGGCGTGCTCTAAATGATTTACGTCGTTTAGGATTAGACTTCTTAATCTTCATCTTTTTATCACCGAAGTTGACTTTAACTACTCGACCTGAGGGTCCTTTTACATAGACCTTAGACTTCTTAACGTCGCCGGCCATGGGTTTGCCTAGTGGCACATCGCGGCCTTGATATTCTGCTTCTTGTAGGTCGTTGATATCCCCGCCACCTTCCATTATGGCCAATTGCATTTCTGTAAATCTTGTAACGGATTCTTTTACCACTGTATATCTTAGATATGACAACATAGTGTCGTCACCTTGTATTACAACACCGTCGGTCATGAAGCCTACGATGGTGCTTTCAATTAACAGATTATTGTCTATTTCAATGGCAAATATATCGCCAGTTCTTAAGACTTCTTGTTCTAAAATATCGTGTATTCTCATAATTTTATATTTACCGTTAAATTTTCGTGTAGCCCCAATTAACTACTTGAGACGATGTGCTGTTATTAGTAATTTCAAAAGTAAACACGTTAGAAGATGTAGTGGCCACAGTATTACCATGTGCTACCAAATTCAACCACATGGAATGTATATCCGTTGCCGTTACCATGTGGATCTTGATGAGTTATATAAAAACAATTATTACCATCTATACCGGCTGAAATTATGCTTGCTCCGTAGGTAGATGAGGATGTTATCTGATCGGATACACTAAAATTAAAGTTTCCGTCACCATCTTTAACCAAATTCACTGTCCACATTTCAGTCCTGTGATTGTAATCAAACTGTACACGAACTGTGACCTTTGCGGCATTTACTGTGCTGGTACTGGCTGTCCAAATAGTTTGTGAACCGCCGCCACTTCTATAAACTTGATCAGCACCTGTACCTGGCACAAAATGTCTACTGTTTTTCTGTGCGGCACCGTTTGGAAATAATAGGGCTCCATCAAATGATCTCAGGCTTACAGTATATGTGCCGCTGACCAAAGTTGATGTTGATCCTGTCCAGGCTGTAGACTGTACAGTATTATCTGGGAATGTTAAATTGCCATTTTCATTGAAATACCAAATGTTGCCGCCTGTGACGCCCAGGGCCACATAGCTGGTATTACCAGGGAACCAGCGTGTTTCTACAAAGATGTTTTTGTTTTCAGCATGGCTGAAAGCCGCTATGCTGGCAAATGGACCGTTGGGATTGAATTCAGCATAGGCCTGATCCTGTTCATTGGTTGTTGTGATGTTGAATTCATAAGCGTCCGGGCTCTTTATTGTGCTGTCCGGGAAAGTCATGGTACCATCTTGACCAAATGTCCAGTTGTTACGATCGTTCATTGCTCCAGTTGATACGACTACCGAGCCTGTCGAAGCATCTTCAGGGGCATTTACTCTCACAGCCGCCCAATGTCTTGTTGGATATGTACCTGGACCAAACCATTCAAGACTGATTCCGCTGTCATTTTCAAATGAAGATATTTGGTATTGTGTTCCACTGGTTATCGTTATACCGTGATTGTATATGGCTGTACCATCTGTTGAACCAAAGTATAAATTACTGTCGGGCAATGTAGTATTGCCATCTATACCAAAGATCCATTGATTGGTATTTGTGTTAGTTCCGATAACAACATTACCGACATTTTTTCTTTCAATCTTGACATATTGATCATCGTCGCCGAGATATAGATCTGTAGTACTGGTGCTGGCTGTTAGATGTAAATGACCTGCTTCTGAAAATCCAGCATAAATTCTTAATCCTTGTCCTTGATCAAATGTGGGATCCGGAGTTAATACTATAGAAGGAAAGTCTGATCCAAAATTACTAAATGCTTCTGTTCTAATTGTTGAAGTTGTATTTGGTAATGTAAGAATACCCGAATTATCAAATTTCCAAGTATAATGTGTTCCTGTATTATTACCTGTAACGATTCTTACGCTACCAGAATCATAGTTATAATCTGTATAGGCTACGTTACCAGGACCACCGTAATTTTCTGCCCATCCTGATATTAAGAAATGACCATTGCCGCCTGCTATCATAGAAATTATGCCAGACTCTTGTATAATTTCTGTTCCGGTTGCAGGTGCTTCTACAATTACTGATTTAATCTTTAAAGAGCTTGGAAACTCTGCTGCTCCTAGACTGGTCAATGATAATGTGTAAGTTCCATTTACTAGAGTAGAAGTAGTGCCTACAGGTCCTCCGCCCCCTGAAACAGGATTTCCAGCCACTAATAATTCTCCACTAGTGCTCACTGTAAGAGGTGTCCCACCAATATAGATCGTGCTTGTACTTACATATAAACTACGCCATTGGGTTGAACTAGTGCCTAGATCATATTGTCCGTTAGCGGCTGGTAATATATGTTGATATACACTATCTGCAATAACGTGTTTATTGTGTGTAACCGATCCTATTATTATCTTATTGCTTGTAGTTGTTAGGCTTAAATTACTCGTTAAAAGAATACTGGTACCAGTACCATCTACTAATACGCCTGTACCTGTGCTAGATCCTATAGATAATTTTGTATTAATTAATTCTAATGTGCCAGAATTAATGTAAAAACCTGATGCATTTTCGTTAACTGACGTAATTTTTGAATTTAAATAAGACACTACGCCGTTAAAAACATAATTTGTTAATGTAGAAAGACCGCCAACATAGATTTTAGATTCTTTAAATGTTAATCCTTCTCCTGTAAATGTAGGGCGCCAATCTAAAAAATCAAATTCAGAAGTTACATTAATATTTGAAAACTCACCTGTTAATAATTTTCCTAATTTGAAGGTTGCTGACGATAACGCTGTATTAGTAAAATTAGAATCCTTAACATATAATCGCGCATAATCAGTCGTTAAATTTGAAATTATACATGAAGTTTGTGTGCCTGTGCTTTGTACATCAATGTTATCTAGATAAATTCGTACAATCTTATTACCACTAAGCGTTATTGCGCTTCCTGTATTGTTGCTTATGGTTATGTCTTTACATGAAAAATTATTGCCAACATTTGACGATGCAGGACTACTGTTAAATATAACATTTCCGACTAGTTGAGTTGATTTATTTCGTCCTATAGATGTACCTTGCAGATGTGTTTTCTGACGATAAATTTCAACATTTTCTACATATGTACCGGGGTTAATAACAATTAATACATCACTATTGTTTGCCACAGTGTTAGAGTAATTGTCAAATGCATAATTATGTGCAGCCTGTATGGTTCTAAATGGCAATGACTGGCTACCGTTGGCAGTTTGATCATTGCCATTTTTGTCTACATAGAGTATACCACCAAATGATTTAGTTCCAGATGTAGTCTGTACAGTTCCGTCACCAAATATGATAGCTCCATTTTCTGCAAAACTTATATTATTAAGCCCAAATAGGTTTAGATCATCTGCTGTAAATGTTAGACGTCCTCTCTGTTGATCTGCTAATAAGAAATCACCTATTCTTACATCGCCTCGCTGGTCAATGCTATTGTAGTAAACTTCTGCACCGTTTATAGCTACTACTTCATTGGCCTGGTTCACAAGGTCAGGATCATTAGATAAATCGCCACCTTCTCCTATATAGGAAAAGTTATGACTCATAAGTGTTACAACATTACCTCTACCGTTGGCGTAGACTCCATAATTACCATAAACATTAGCACAGGCTATGGCTCTTACTTCGGCACCGAAATCCTTTAAATCAACTAATGTTATAAAGTCTGCTGTATCTCCAGTGCTAAAAGTAATGTCTTGTTTCGGAATCGCCGAATCTACAAGTCTAACACCTGAACTAGCAGTTTCTTCAAGCATTAACACAGTATAGGTATCTGCGGTTCGCGCTGTCAAGTGAGCAGTAAAATTATTAGTATCGTAACGACCAATTCCTTTCGATAATCTTACATTATCTATATAACCCTTAAATCCAAAAGTATTATTATTATATAGTGCTCCTAATTTTATTGATGGTGTGTTTAATTGATTTACAACAGTAATTGGACCTACACCGTTTCTAGCACCATTTACATGAAGATAAACTAGGTTCCCAATTTTAGAAAGACTAATAAGATGCCACGTGTTTGTAGGATAAGGGCCTATTTGTTCTGTAGTCTGAGTAGGTACATTACTTACCTTATAATAAAATTTTACTCTACCATTTGATGTATAAAGTAAATCAAAAGTTTCTGCAGATAGTAGATATTGGTCTTGCCCCAGTGCTAGGGGTTTAAAGAAAAATTCAAATGTACAGTCATCATTTAAAAAATAAAAATCTGTTCCATTGCCGTCTATGGTTACATAACCAGTAGCAATGGCGCCTTCGTCTATTGTATTATCAAATTTTAGCGAGGAAATTCCAAATTTTTTGTCTGCTGTTGAAAAAGTTGCATTACCGTGTAGTGTAACTGTATGACCTAAAGATTCTGGATCATATTCTACAAATCCATCTGCTTTGCCGTCAATGGTAATTAATCCCGTTGCTGGGTTATATGATTCTATAGTGCTTATTTGATTTACAAAACCAGATGCACTAGTTTGAGTGATTACAGTTCCGGTTGACAGCGTAGATGTTGTTAATCCACTAACTCGTAATTTGGTTTTACCGTTTGAATATCTTCCAGAGAACCCAGATTCTGCCCAAATCGCCTTTTCAGCAAAATAGGTAAATGAAGTTAGCATTTCAACTCTAGCACCATTTTTAAGATGGAATCCTATACTACCTGGTACTATCATTGTAAATTCGTTGAATAACAAGGCTGATTCAATAGAGTTTGGGTTAATAACCGAACCGTCAATTAGAACACCGCGACCTGCATCACCACTGGCATAACCATATGGATCATTGCCATCTGAAACTGACCCTCTGTTTATAACGGTAATTCTTTCAATATAGGGGCTTCTTGTAGAAAATGTTGCAGTATTCGCTACTCTAAATGCATATCCTGTCTGTGTTGCAGTATTCCAATACTGCCCTGCTATATTAAAGTCGCTTACTGTGGTTTCACCGTCTAATAAAAATCCATCTGCTGTGTTTGTAGCAGTTGTAGGAGCGATAGTAGTTGCTCTTAGGCCGCTTCCTCGTACTGTTACACCTTTTGGAACTGTTAATGGATATTCCTCAATAAACAATCCTGGACTAATGAATATGGTATCACCTGTAGTAGCACTAGAAAGCGCTCTAGCGATTGTACGAACAGGTTCTCCTCTTTTTCTGCCATCATTAGAATCACTACCGTTTAGGTTAACAAAAAAAGATTTCGGTTCAAAGAAGTCTCCTCCAGATGGGCCTGTTGGTCCCGAGGGTCCTGCTAATCCTGTATATAATTCACCAAAATTAGAATTAACTTTTTGAAATGCTGATCTTAGACTTTCACCGTCACCCGTTAATTCACCTGAACCTATATTGATAGTTTGTTGAGACATCTATCATTCCTTAATAATTTAATTTGATTGAATTCACAGTTCCTTCTGTAAACTGAGAAATTTTCCCCCTTACCCATACAAAATTACCTATAAAATTATAGGACTTAATGTTTGTAGTTGCTAGGTTGTAAGAAACTGTCGTAGTATTAGCAGTAATTATTGCGCCTGTAGTATCTACAGCCTGTTGTGAGATGATAGGGACACTGAACCAATCTGTAGATTCAGGTTGAGATGAAAGACTAGCATGTATTTCTAATCTTCCGACAAAATTAGTTATTTGAACTTGTACGGTATGATTACCATCACTACCGCTAAAATATCCATCGCCCTTGACTTTATTGCTCAATAAAGTAAGGGCTCCGGTTCCAGTATTTGGATAATTTACTGATACAGTACTGGTTGAATTTACTGTAAATGTTAAACTTTGACTTTGTGCTGGCATAATCTAATATTTATGCCAGTCTCTTTTAAATATATATCATAAAACTTTACATGTTTATATAGATGGTTCTTTATCAATAACATCGTTTTTAGTTTTAGATTTTACTTTGAGTGGATCTAGAAAGGTAAATTTTAATTTATTATCATCTACATATACCTCTACTAAACCTCCGTTGGTAAGATTACCGAACAATATTTCTCTACTTAGAGGACGTTTGATCATATCATCTATGGTTCGTTGAAGCGGTCTAGCACCCATTTTACTGTTAAAACCCTCCTTTACCAAAAAGTCAATTGACTCATTAGTTAATTTAACAAATATATTTTTATCTCTTATTAAAGTGTTGAGATCGTCTATGAACTTTTTAACAATCTTAATCATTGTTGTAGAGTCAAGTTTACCGAACTTGATAACACCATCTAGCCTATTTCTAAATTCAGGAGCAAAAAATTTAGCAACTGCGTCTTTAGGATCACTGTCTCTCTCAAGACTACCGAATCCTACTGAATTACGTTCTGCGTCTGCTGCTCCTAAATTAGAAGTCATAATAATCACAGCATTTCTTCCATCGGCTTTTTTACCATTGCTTCCTGTGATAAATCCATTATCCATTAATTGTAAAAGCACTGTAAGGACATCTGGATGTGCTTTTTCAACTTCATCTAACAATAGAACACAATTAGGATTTTCTTGTAAACTGGTAATCAACTGTCCTGCATTTTCATCAAATCCCACATATCCTGGAGGACTACCAATAAATTTTGCGACAGCATGTTTTTCTTGGTATTCACTCATGTCAAATCTAATTAATTTTACACCTAAACCAGATGCTAATTGCTTAGCCGCTTCAGTCTTACCTACACCAGTTGGACCAACAAACAAGAAACTGCCAACAGGTTTATCGTAAGATTTTAGACCTGCTTGGCTAATGTAGATTTTGTCTACTAAAATTTCAATTGCTTTTTCCTGCCCAAATATTTTGGAACGCAATGATTTTTCTAAATTTTCAACATTAACTGACTCTTTAGCACCTACTTGTTCAACAGGTAAGTTTGCTAATTTTGCAACTTCGAATACAATTTCGTCATGATCAACTACACCGTTCTCCTCATCTTTTACCTTAAATCTAGCACATGCACAGTCTATAAGGTCGAGTGCTTTGTCGGGCAATTTTTTGTCTGTCATATATTTGACAGAATAACTTACTGCATCTAGAATTGCCTGATTTGTGATCTTTACACTGTGGTGTTTTTCATAATACTTTTTAACACCTTTTAGGATCTTGATACAGGTTGCTTCGCTAGGCTCATCGACTGTAACACGCTGGAATCTACGCATTAGCGCACGATCCTTTTCAAAGTGCTTGCGGAATTCTTCCCAGGTAGTAGACGCAATAACCTTTAATGTACCTTTTGTTAGCACAGGTTTTAACATATTTGCCATGTCATTGCTATTGCCACTGGCAGCACCTGCACCATTCATCATGTGGGCTTCGTCAATAAAAAGGATACAGCTTTTTTTCTTTTCTAATGCACCTAAAACTGTTTTTAGACGTTCCTCAAAGTCTCCTCTATATTTGGACCCTGCTAATAAGGCACTTATATCAAGACTGTAAACTGAATGATCTTTAATAAAGTTTGGTACATTGCCTTCGATTATATTCTTACTAAGTCCTTCTGCAATTGCAGTTTTACCTACACCGGGGTCTCCAATTAAAATCACATTGCTCTTATTTCGTCTTGCAAGGACAAGTTGTACTTCTTCTATTTCCTTTTCTCGCCCAATTACAGGATCAATTTTTTTGTTCTTTGCTTTGATTGTTAGATTTGTGCAGAACTGATTAATAAGTTTTTCAATTTGCGGATGTAATCTAGGCTCATCGGTATCTGACTCTTCGATATTTTTATGATGTTCTTTGTTAAGGTAATTTAATAATTTATCTTTATCGATTTTTGCTAGCCTTAGGAAATATGAGGCATGTGTTTTCTTTTCAGCAAATATAGATAGCAGGCAATCAACTGGCTCAATAATTGTTCTTCCATTAAACAAAACGTGAGTAAAAGTTTTATTGAGAACTCTATCAAATGTTTGTGTCTTTTTTGGTTTATCCATATCTAGGTTAACAATACTTGCTAGATCTTCATTAAGATATTTTTCTAATTTTTCATTTAGAAAATTCAAGTCTGCTCCAAACTCTTTAAGCAATTTTCCTAATTCTTCATTATTAATTAGGCAATATAAAAAATGTTCGAGTGTGATGTACTCGTGTTTGCGATTCATAGCATCTATTACCGCTGCTTCGAATACGTTTTCTAAGTCTTTATTAGGCACAATCATTTTATTTCTTCCTTTTGGCTTTCTTAATTGCTAAGTCCCATTTCAGGCGACTTACTTTATCTTTAAAAACGAACCCATCTAAATGATCGAGTTCATGTAAGAAACATTTACATCCGTATCCTTGAAAATCACCTATCTGAAATTCTCCTTTTGTGTTTTGCCAACTGCATGTAATTTTAAGAGGTCGTTTCACTTTCACAAATATATTAGGAAAACTTAGACAGCCTTCTGGTAGATCTGCATAATCTTCTTCATTATTTAAAACCTGAGGATTGAAATAGGCACGGGTAAGTTCTGGACCATGCTTCGTACCCATAACAAATACTCTTGTTCTTATTCCTACTTGATTAGCAGATAAACCTATACCGTTATTTTTAAACATAGTTTCTATTAATACCTTTTCCAATTCTTCCGGGTCCATAATTGGATGTGCAAAATCAAAATTTGGCATTTTTTCTGCCAATATAGGGTCTGGATAATGAACAATATTCAACATAAATTATTTAAAGGCCTTTACAAGTAATTCTTTTTGTTCGTCTGTGATATAGGTAGGAACGGATATATTAACCACAACTAATAATCTACCCTTCATTAAATTATTTGTCAAGTTGGGCATTCCTTTACCTGTCACATTTAATATATGTCCATGTTGGGTACCTGGAGGTACATTAATCTCAATAGTCTTACCATCTATGCAGTCTATGTCTATCTTTTTTCCTAGTATAGCATCAATACACATTAATTGTAAATCAACAATTAAATCATCATTCTCTCGTCTAAATAGTCTATGAGATTGAACATTAACAGTTAGATGTATGTCTCCTCTAGGAAGATTGGAAATACTATCATCTCCCATACCAGCAAGCCTTAATACAGTTCCCGATTTCACGCCTGGTGGAATTCTAATTTCGATAGTTTGTTCTTTGCCGCTTGGCAAAGTTATATTTGCCATAAGGTCTTTACCATAATATGCATCTTCAAGACTTATATCAGTTGCTAAATTCAGTGTTCTATTCTTAACCGGTTGTTGGCGTCTAAATTGGCCACCAAAAATTTCTCCAAAAGGACTTCCTGAAAAGAACTGATCAAATTCAGGAGGAAATCCTCCACCAAAGTTAAACTGAAATCCCTGTGGCTGTGGATTATCATATTGAGCACGTTTGTCTGGGTCGCTTAGTGTATCGTAGGCTGCTTGAATTTCTTGAAATTTTGCAGTATCTCCTCCTCTATCTGGATGATGTTGAGACGCTAATTTACGATATGCTCGTTTTATTTCATCCTCTGATGCGTTTTTGTTTACTCCTAGTATTTGATAATAATCCATATGTTTAAATGAAAAAAAGGTATAGTAGTAATTATACTATACCTTTAGACAAGTGTCAAAAAATTATTTTTTCGCTGGAGGAATTTCTGTACCCTCTAGTTTTTTGCGAACTTTAATCATTTCACACTTTTGTTCGGGCTTACCGTCTTTGCCTATTACAGGCTTACCGTCTTTGCCCATCTTGTCTGTACACACTTCCTTCATTTCACCTTTACCAGGACCTTCATCCTTGGCTGCGGTATTAGCCGCAGGTGCAGGGTCTGCTGCTTTAGGTGCTTCTGCAGGTGCTGCTGTTGAAGCAGCCTTTGCCGAGGCTTCTAACATAGGAGCCTCTTTTTTAGGCTCTTCTTTTAGGGATGGCGGATTTGCGTCTGGTTTGCTACAAGCAGCCAATCCTAATGATACTAATAATGCTATTGCTAGTGTGTTGAACTTCATAACGTCTCCTTAGATTTCTGGGTCTGGTGGTTGAACTGGCATTGGTTTTCCACCTGGACCTGTTAATACTTCATTGCTAATAAATGGAACTGCCATTGCTGCCGCTGCACCTAGTCCTGCTGCTGCGGCGACTGGCGCTGCACTACCAAAGCCACCTGCTGTTGCGCCGAAGTTACCTGCGGGTGGCTGCGGAAAACCCGTGTTAGGTGCGCTGCCAAAGCCGCCTCCGCCAAAGCCTCCTGCTGTCGGTGATCCAAATCCACCGGCTTGCGGTTGGCCAAATGTTGTTGTGACACTTTGTGATACGGGTGCAAGTCCGCCATTATTTACTCCATTTAATTTTTCTTGTGTGCGACCCCATGCTGCTAGACCTAATACCGCACCCATTGCGATGTGATATAGCCCTGCCCCTTGTAGGGTAAGAGGTTGCCATTGAACAATCTGTCCTTTTACTATGGTCTGTAGTATGGCAAAGACCATAGGGAATATGATAAAATCAAATGTACAAGTGACCATATATAACCATCCCATCATAGGACGCCATTTTGAATTCATCCAATCTTCTTTTTTCTTTTCACTGTCGCTCATCTTTGCGTAATCTTCTGCTGTTGCCATTGCTCGCTCCTGTTGTGTTAGTTAGAACCAAAGCCAAATGCCTTGGCTGCTTAGAATCATACCTGCTGCTGCTACTACGAAACTACCCCAGAACAGAGGCATGCTTACAGCAAGAATACTGGCTGAAAGTAATACAATACTTAACTGGTAGGCAGTTGAAGCATATCCAATCCATGGTGAACGTTTCTTAGCGTCATCACGTTCTGCTTCTAATGATTTGGCTTTAACCATGATTTCTTCTTTGTCAGCCTTCATACGCTTGGCTTCTGATTCAAACTTTTCCTTGTTTTCTAGTATACGAGTATCCATCGCCTGTGTGGTATAAAGAACTTCACGAATGTTTTTAGCCTGATACCATGACCATTGATTATTTGCTGAAATAGTATTATTTAAAACAGTTGAACTTAACTTGCCACCATACCAAGCATTAACTGCCAATAGCAGAGCAAAGATATTAATAACTAGTCCTGCCTTGTCTTTGATCTTGGCTTCACGCTCTGAACGTGATCCGGGTGGTGGTTTAGGAGCATCGGGATCCTTTGCTTCCTTGGTAAAAAAACGTAACATTGTGTCTACTGCGCTCATTAGTATGCTCCTAAAACGTGTAAGGCATGTTCATAATGTTTCTTACGATCTTCTAATCCCAGTGTTCCACCATTTATACGTTTAGTAACGGTTAGAACATCTCCATTATCTGCCCATTGATTAAGTTTATTTGTTTCCCAGAACCAGCAGGCTGATTGAACAGCGCCTTCAAATGTCTGTAGGTATGCTGGGATTTCGTCAACTGGTGTCTCTATGCTCATAGCAAATTTTGTATAATTGTCTCTGCCGGTTAATTGTATAAGACCTCGTCCACAAAAACGCCATCCGTCACCGCTTTCTTCTGGGCCATTTCCCATTCGATTAGCATAGGCCTTGTTTGCGATCATCTCTTGTTTATTGGCATATTGATTAGCAACTTCCTGTGTAGGAAAATGCTTTGGCCATACTTTCATTAGACTAGCGGCCTTGTAGTTTAAATTTTCTTTGAGAAACTTAAACCCTCCACTTTCGTGAGCGCACTGTGCGACAAACATTGCTACTCTAGGTGGTGTATTAATATCGTAATCAGGTAAGCATAAACTTATGGCATGATACCAATTGTCTAGATATGGATTGCCTGGGATTAGTTGACCTAATTGTTCTCTTGATAATATAAAATCACTCATATTCGCTCCGTTAAATCATTGATGCAATGTGTATTAACCCGTTGATGGCCACATTTAGTTTCTGTTTTGCTTCAAAGTTGTTCATATGACTATCTATATTAGCCTGACGACCTATATCTGTCATTAGACCCATGTATTCATCTTTGCTTAACTCACCACGCTTCATCATTTCTGTAAGTTCGTTGGCCTGTTGGGCAGCATTTACCACTGTGGGTTCACCTGATGCGAGGCATTCTAATAAACTACGTTGATATTGTTCTACACTCATCTTGGTCTACTCCCTATTACAGACTGCATCTTTTTAGCAGAACTAGAAATATTGTCAAACTTTATTTTACAAAACATTGTGCTAACATTACTCTTATTGTATCTTTCATATAATTCTTTACTCATTTCATGTAATTCTTTTGATGCATTTATAACATCTTTGTTTCTTGGAACGTGTTCACTATACATCATAAACAATTCTGTTTGAGATACAATATTTTTAGCATTTATTTTACTTTGATCTAAATTAGCACATTCCTCTTTATATCTATTTGCTTCTGCCCTAATGTCAGTTATTAACTTATACTCATTAGCATCATACTTGGTCATTAAGTATGCATCTAATATAACACAACCTGATAGAAGCCATGACAATAAAAAAGTTGCTGCTAACTTCACTTTTTAGTTTTACCCTTGGCTTCTTCTATGGCCTGTTCATACATCTGTTTATTTTGATCATACCACTTATTCCAACCATCCTTTTTAAAACTGCACTCGTGATAATTACCGTAGTTCTCTACAACTATTAGTAGAATATCTGTTATGTTTAATTGTTTCGCTGGATCAAGTTCTTTTAATTGCTTACATGGTTCTTTTAATGTTTGTCCGGCTTCAGGCCATTGGGGAGGATCCACCATAACAACACGGGGCTGTAATAAAGAGCATCCAGTGAGGAAAACTACAAATATTAGACTTAATATTTTCATTTGTTTCCTCCCTTGGCTGCTTTATTGTGCTCGTCTACCACAATCTTTGGAATAGGACAACTATCTACTGCTTTTTTAAGATCGTCTATTTCTTTTAGATGTTTTTCTTTATCTGCTAGCATTTGTTTTTCTAATTTGCTTCTTTCTTCCGCGTTTAATGTAGAAAGTTTTTCCTTCTCAGAAGCGTTAAGTTCTAAAAGTTTCTTACGTTCTGCGTCACTTAAATTTATAGTTTTAGTGATTGTTTTAATACTTTCAACCTGCTTGGCTGTATTAGATTGTATTTGACCTACACCTTTAGCAAGTTCTGCGTCAAGTTTGGCATTGGCCTTTTTAATTTTTTCTTCTGCTTCACGCAATTTAGCATCAGCCTCTTGCGCGGCTTTTCTATACACTCCGGCACCTTCTTGATAAACACCTAATAAAAGTGCCAGTGATGAAATTATTTGTATGGTTAATCTATAGGCAAAGGCAAAAGGAATTAATCTAATAAATTTAGCAACTATTAATCCAAGTATCCCGCCTACTACTAAACTATGCCAGAACCATTCTGGCACCAGTGCAGGTAGTCCTACATTTAGTATCCAAAGTATTTGATCCATCTTACCACCTTTCCTTTTCTAATACTACAGCCCTATCTCCATTTCTTATTAAAAATTTGCCACCTATTTTATCTATTGAATAATTTCCTAGGTATTTGCTTAAGAATATGACTTGGCTTTGACTACTTTCATCTAGAGATATTGCACCAGGTAATGTTTTTGAAACATCTTCATACTTACCAATGGAAACAAATTGGGCCTCTAGGTCTCCTGCATATGGGCGTCTAAAGGTTATCATATTACTTTCTGTTAACTGTAATTCTACAGATCCTTGATCGAAGAAATCGCGTAGATCTGATTCTTTAATTTCTAACATTTTTGATTCATAGGCCTGAGGTGTCATAGGTACATGTTCTGTTAGAGATTCTGATGTGTATTCAACACTGCTGGGAGATTTTTGATATCTAAATCTCCATTCCTTACAGTTGCACAATCTAGATACACCGCCCAATAGTTCGTGTATTTGTTCAGATAAATTTTTTGTTCTTTCGATTTCTACAAATACCTGATACTTACCGTCGTGTTCTTCACCTGCACTCATGTCTGCGTCCAGTATGAAGTCATAGCCCTTTTCAATAAACTCCATTAGATCGGTTGCGGGCATTTTATCTTTTACTGAAAAACTAAGAACAACAATATCTCTATCCTCGCCCATTTTACTTCTATATTGATCTATAGTAAACAATTCTGATATATAATTTTTAAGGTCGCCTGCTCTTAGTCCTTCACTTAAAATTTTAGGCATTTGCTGGAGCCTCCTCTGGTGCTTGTTGTGCTGCCGCTTCTTGTGTTACATCCGCTTTATTATATTTCATAAGTTCTGCCATTCTTGCAGATTCTTTATTTTCTTGTCCAACCAGAACATCTTGCATTAATTTCTTAGGCATAGTGATAGTAACTATCCAAACAGGGTGTTCATCAATTTTACCTTTTCTAGTTCCAGGTCTAAAATCTCCAGGATCTTTTATTTTTCTTGGCAGTAATATGCTGTCTTTTTTATAAACTACCTTACAGCCATAGTCGCTTAGACGCCTAGCACCGTTAGGATCGGGGGCTAATTTTAAGGGCCACATAAACTTACAGGTAACATCATGCCTATTTACGTAAGGTCCTTCTACCAGTTCACCGTCCTCCCAGTTCTCAAATACATAGACATCTAGTTCGTCAATGACTCGTTCAAAGTCTTTGACCACATTGAAGGCACCAGTGTTTTCACTGATAACCTGTAGATTTTTAATAATATCAATAACGTCTTTCATACCAGTATCCTTGAATATATTTACCTTTTATTAGTTTTATAATATACAATGATTAAAATTTTGGTTATTAAAGAGTGGTTTTATTTTATCCATTTAAATACACTTGCAGGTTGATCATTTAACATGATCAGGAGAGTAAATTGCCTAGAACAAAGCGTCGTGAAAGGAACTTTTTCTTAGAGAAAGATCCTAGATTTTCAAAAGAAATGAGCAACAACTTAATACAAATTAAGCCTTACTTAAAGCGAAAGCAGCAGGTAAACATTGTTCCAAGGAACCTGTCTCAGGAGTCTTATCTTGAGTTACTGAAAAATCCAAAGAAATACATTATTTTTGCCATAGGCCCTGCGGGAACTGGTAAAACAATGTTGGCTGTACAAATGGCTATTAAATTATTCAAAGAGGGGGTGATTTCTAAAATCGTAGTAACCAGGCCGGCTGTATCAGTAGATGAAGAACATGGATTTTTGCCAGGAACACTTAATCAAAAGATGGAACCTTGGACAAGGCCAATCTTCGATGTATTTGAGGAATATTATCATCCTCGAGAAGTAGCCAGTATGTTAGAAGATGGAGTTATAGAAATAAGCCCATTGGCTTATATGCGAGGTAGGACTTTTAAAAATTCGTTTGTTGTCGCTGATGAAATGCAGAACGCCACACATTCACAGATGAAAATGCTGTTGACTAGATTAGGAGAAAATTCGCGAATGGTCGTTACAGGAGACCTATGTCAGGCAGATAGGCCCCGTGAAAACGGGTTGTTTGAATTTTGCAAATTATATGATGAAGGAGGTGATTACCGTATGATCGCTATGGCAAAATTCGAAACAAAAGATGTAGAACGACATCCAGTAGTTAAAGAAATTTTAAAAATATATAAAGACGTAGAATAAAAAAATAATCGAGTAATCTTAGATCAACCTGCAACCAATACTTGATTATTGTAGTCGTGAAAGTTTTACTAAAGTAGCCGCTAGGTTAATTTCTGGGTCAGCAATAAGAGCATGATCTACAAGACCTTGTTTTATGATAAGCAGGGCTTGGTCTTTCGTCTCATCTGTTTTTCCAAACAGATCTAAGTTCTGATACATCCAAGTGTAGATTTCTTCCATTTCTTCTGGACGTACTTTTCCGCACAGCAACTTCCTAGCATCCTGTATACGACCTTTCTTAAAAAGTTCAACCATTTCGATTTTATAATCTGCGCCATTGGCATTATCTGTATCTGGACTTGATAAACCGTTATCTTCTGTTATATTTTGTTGAACTAGATTAATACATTTTCTTAGATCCGGATAGGCAATTTTTACATAGGTATCTAGCGTATCAATATCAAATTCGATATTTTCTTCAACAAGTATAGTGGCTACTCTTGCTGTAAACTCTGTTTGGTCAGTTCTTTCAACATGAAAGCCTTGACAGCGACTATGAATAGCAGGAATAATTCTATTTGGATAATTACAGGTTAAAATAAACCTACTGTGATTACTGTAGGTCTCCATGACACCGCGAAGAATAGCCTGTGCATTTGGCGTAAGGTAATCAGCCTCATCTAACAATACAACCTTAAAAGGGCCAAACGGAATCATTTGAACAAAGTTGATGATTTTGTCACGTACTGTTTCCACATTGTTTTCACGTGATGCATTTATTTCTAATACATCATAATCTTCTATACCAATTTCGTTTATTAGAACTTTGGCAAGAGTGGTTTTACCAATGCCTGCTGCGCCGCTCAATAATAAGTGAGGGAAACTGCCGTCAGAAATCCAAGCATTAACCTGGCGTTTTTGAGCGGGATCTTTAAAGACATAGTCCTTAACTTTTTTTGGTCTGTATTTCTCTGTCCAAAGTTCTTTCATTTTTGAAATAGCCTTTTGATGTATTGTATTAAATTATAAAATCTTAGATAATGAGGGTCAATAAGAGGTGGATGATGTGGGCAACGTCCTTGTTGCCAATCACACTCTGGGCTGTAAGGTCTACGACAAACCTTACATTTATCCACGCAGACTTTCCATGGTTATGATTTTAGTAAGACTCTGTGCCAGATCCTGATCATGTGTAACTATATGTAGTCGTTGATGACTACGATCTTTTAAGTTATCATATGTCCTTGTTTCGACTATCAATCCACCTGCGGCTTTGTGAATTGTTATACGCATAGGACCTTCTGTGTTTAATTCAGGATTTTCTTCAACTCGACCAATAGTGGTAAGTTGTGCCTCTTCTTGGTTTATCCAATTGCGTATCCATCGTTTAAATTTTGATTTCATAGTTAATTTTTTCTTCGTTACCTTCTTAATACTAGAGTTTTTATAATCTGAAATTATTTCACGTATGGCGACTTTTGTGTTATTGTATATTCTTATACTGGGAGTGTTTGATGTAGACATATTCACCACTTCGTTTCTTTTTTGACTTTATCGTATTCTTCTGAGAAAATTCTTTTTCTTAGGCTGCTAGAACTAAATGAATGATCTCTACAATTGTAAACTAGATCAATACCACGTTTTAGACATATATCTTTTCCTGTAAATTCTTTATCTCTATATTCTACACCTAATATTCTAACATTAATAGGTAATGTTAGCAAGATATCTTCTAGGTCTTTTTCGGTTTCATATACAACTATTTCGTCCACATATCTTACAGCCTGTAATTGAATCTGTCGTTCTACAATGCTTTGAATTGGTTTATTTTTACTGTCAGCACGATCAATTGTAGGATCTGTCTGTAAAGCTGCGATTAGGTAATCACAATGTGTTTTTGCTTCACTTAGCATGGCAATGTGCCCTGCATGTAATAGATCGAATGTAGAGAAGGTAATTCCTACCTTCTTTTCCTTCATTTCTCTTATTTTATTGAAAATCATGTTTTAAGATATTTTATTATTCGCTTCTTTTCTTGCTCTCTGAGCCATTCTTCTTCACCTGAAAATTTTGGGCATTCTCGTAAAATATTATCTAAATGCCAATAGATTTGGTAAAGATCCTGTTTAGAAAAGAATGCTGTATAGCCATCATTATATCTACTACACACTTCGGCAGCGGCAGCATTGATATGATTATATACGGTCTCTACGTCCCAGTTTTTCTTAAACCCCATATTAGGATCTCATAATGTCACTGGGTTTTTCTTCAGAAACTGCTAGTACTGATTTTTCCTCTACCATACGTAGTTCTTTGATGTCACCGATGTCATCTTCCCATTCTATGGTCCTGGTCCAACGGCCGTGTTCTACTAGAACCCAATCGCCTATATTAAGATCCTGCTGGTCTGGTCCCACAGCAAATACTTTCCCCCAGCGTGGATGAATTCCAGAAGTTTTTCCATTATCGCTGGCTACGAATAAACCACTTTTTGTTACTTGATGATCAAAGTCCATATCGGAAACAATTATATTATTCCTCAATGGGATTATTTTGCCTTTTACCTTCATTTTGTCCTCGTTTAATAAAACTGTCTGTAATATTTTGATCAGGTCGAACTTCTTTTTTAGCCTTCACTGGTTTGACCTGTTCTAATGGAGCCGCAGGCCTTTTTTCGTAATATTCTGCCATTACCTGTTCTCGTTTACGAATAATTTTGCCACCGGGGCCTAGTTCGTCTCCTCTAGCATTGACTTTTGCATTTCCTACTGCTGGCATAAGTTCGTTTCTAGCCATTATCTTATCCATATCAACTTCTTTACCTTGAAATGATCTATATGTTTTACCCATTTATTTTTCCTTAAGAAATTCGCCTATATCTAAGTTATAAAAAATAGAATTAATTTTATGTACACCTATAAGGTATAAAACGTAACTAGATACTGAGCTTCCTCTACCTACACCCCACACGATTTTATGTTTCCGCATGGTGTCTACTAAGTATTTAAGGTAAAACAGTAGATCAAACATATTATGTTGAATAAAAAGTTCTAATTCTTTATCTACTCTTTGTAATTGTTCATCGGTAGTACACTGTTTATGTAACCAATGTACAATAGGAAAGTTTTGGTACTCTTCGGGCATAAACCAAGTACACTGATTAGATTGGTCAAACAACTCTAATGATTCTTCTTCGGGCAGTGATTCTAATGCCGAAAAGTTATCAACATTCTTTTTTCTAGCATCATTAAACTGCTGAATAACATCTTCTTCAAAGAATAAATTAGCGAACGTAGTTATTCTGCCTGCGTAAAGAGCCCGAAATGCTTCATCAGATGAGACTTGAACTCTTCCATACTTGTCAATATTCATATGATTATTATACTTGTAGTGATATAAGATGTCAACGGTCTACGTTGATAATATCGTCAAAGTCTTTGTTTTTTTCTTGTAGTTTCTTTTGATTTTCTAAGTGACGGCGATGCTGCTCATTTTTATAATGTTCGAGAAGTACAGATATTTGAGCACAGACACTACTTTGGCCACATCTAGACGCTATTGTGTATTTTCGAATAAGTTCAGCAATTTTAAGTTCTATATCATCTGATTTTAATTTACTTAAGTCTGGCACTAAGGGGTTATACATTATGAAAGACTTCCTTGTTTCCAACTTCCGTTGTAAACATAAAATCTATTATTTGTTGTATCATAATAAAGCGGAACTGTTCCCGCAATAGCAGTTGGTACCCCAATGGGCGCTCCTGCCGCTGCCGGAATTCTTATAAATCCGTCTGTCATTGAGGTTGAACCGGCTTTAGTATATACATTGCCGTTACCGTCAGTATTAATTGCGTGATTTACTAATTCTGCTGCAAATACAGTGTCTCCATTGTCATAACTCCAAAGTTGCCAAAGTATAGGAGTGGTTTGTGTATAACTTACAGGGAAACTTGTTCTTGATAACAATGTGGTTATACCACCTAAATTAATATTAATTTGGCTAGAGGTATTAGGAGTAATCTCCAATGTAACAACACCACACTTATTATCACTGGGCCAATTTACTACGGTAAATGTATGCGTGTTAACATTTACTGCATATTTTTGATAACTGCCAGTTTGAAAATCTACTTCAACTACACCGCTAACAGATCCATTATCTACGCTTATCAAACTAGTGGCCTGAAAGGTCGCACGTTTAACAATGTTTTCTCCAAAGTCGTTAGTGGTGTTTAGATTAACTGCGCCATTTTGTATATTGGTTATTTCTTTACTCGCAACAGTGAGAGCACTTTGAATCTTTGAAAAATTATTTCTAAATCCCTGTGAATCATTATCTTCCCCCGGAACAGGAAAGTTTACATTAATGCTATTGCTATAATTTGTTATTGTGCTTGCCAAGATTATACTCCAATTTACAAGCTGTCATTAAAACGTTTTTTAATATTATCTAATTCAGCTGAAAGATATTTAATAGACTCAATCAGTAATGGAATAATTTTTTCATATTTGACGGCCTTATATCCATTTTGTCTAGTTGCAACTACCTGAGGAAGTATTTTTTCAATTTCTTGTGCTATAACACCTACATCTTGTTTACGAACAAAATACCCGTCTTCTCCTCCTCTTTCTTTTATGTAATCATCCTTCCAATCGAAGTAATACCCACTTATTTGATTTATCAAAGTAATTGGATCGCTTATTAAGTTGATATTTTCTTTTAGGTTTCTATCTGAACTGTAATAGGCTGTGATTTCGTCAGTTGCTCTGATTTCACCGTTGGTTCCTGTACTGTAACTGGCAGTTGTAGTATAGCCTACCTGTAGGTATCCGTTTAGATACATACTACCACCTACCCCGATGCCTCCTATAACTTGAAATGCACCTGATACAGTGCTTGTGGCTGACGCTGTATGAGTTACTGTGGTTATACCTCTTACTACTGTACCACTGTTAACAAATAAGGTACCACCTATGTTAACAGTTCTACCGATTCCCGCACCACCTGCTACAACTAAAGCACCAGAATTTGTACCAGTTGATTGTGTAGTATTGAAGGTAGTGATAACATCATCTGTTGTTACAAATGTAGTTGTAACTGTGGTATATTCGATTGTAAGTTTTTGGGCAACAATTTCACCACCGACATATAGATCTTGACCAATACCCACACCACCGGCAACTACCAATGCTCCTGTTGTCGTAGAAAATGATGAATTGTTAGAATCTAAAATTAAACTGTTTGACCATGTTGGAAAACTTGGCCAATTGGATATCAAAACAGTATTTGCTAGGCCAGTAGTAATAAAATCTGTTAAGCCTACGTCGATTTGAACAGGTATTTCGCCTAGTACTCCGCCCTCGATGTTTGTGGCTGTTACTGCATTGCCTGACGAACCTCCTGTAAATGAGCCTGTTACAAATAAGTCACCGCCGACATATAAATCTTGTCCTATACCGGCACCGCCTGTTACTATAAGTGCTCCGGTTATTGTGCTGGTTGATACTGTGCCGCTTGACAGACTGAGTGATCCTGCTGTTAAACGTTTTGTATCTATGTAATATGTTAAGCCAGAGTTTACAGATAAATCATCAAATGCGTTAGGTCCTGCTGATATTGCAGGGTATCTTAGAGCAGGTAATGAACCTGCATTTACGTTGCTGATATAGATTTGCTTTGATTGAGCAGAATATCCTACTTTTACTGTTGAACTTGATGCCCACGTTGCAGTTGTACCGTTGGATCTAAGTAAAGTTTCATTGGCACCTATTGAAATAAATGAGGTGCCGCTGGTTATGTATTGGTAAGGAATCGAACCTATACTTCCGCCTGCAAGATCAGTGGCGGTAGTGAGTGCAGGTCCTGTTGGTCCAGTTACGCCCTGTGGACCTGATGGTCCCGTTATTCCTATTGGACCTTGGGGTCCAGTTACACCTTGTGGACCCTGTGGACCCTGTGGTCCAGTTACACCCTTTGGACCCTGTGGACCCTGTGGTCCAGTTACGCCCTGTGGACCTGATGGTCCTTGGGGACCTGTAACTCCAGACGGACCTGTAACTCCAGACGGACCTGTAACTCCTTGTGGACCTGTTAAACCTGTAGGTCCTTGCGGTCCAGTAACGCCCATAGGTCCTGTAGGTCCTGTTGGCCCCTCTACATTTAGTAAGGTCCTTACTAACGGAACTGTTAAAGTTTGATTTACCGCAGAATCTTGGACAATAAAGAGGGTAGTCCCTTCTGTAGGGGACGTTAGTACCGGTAAATCTACTAGGTTAGGTCTGGCGTTTGACATAGTTCATTATATATAATGTACTATTTATTTCCGTCTGCTAAAATAATGATTTGGATATTTTAGTGTAGAGTTCTTGGTTCTATTTGGTGTAGGTCTTTAATTCCGAAAATTTTACATATTCTTTTTACTTCTGCTGGAGGATCATCAAATAAATCCTCTGGAAACATAATTGATTTAAGTTCACCGTTGGCGCTGATTATAAAACCGTAGTCGCCCTCTTCAAATTCGTCATAGTCCTCATCTTCAAAATCTATGTGGTCGGACATTGCATTCTCCTCAATAACAATGTATTTATTGGGTAAATATAGAATAACCACATAAGGACATTATTATGGAAATTCTATTAATTTTACTTATCGCTGTTTTAGGCGGTATATGGTATATGATCACAAAAGAACCCAACTTTACTCCTGTAGTAAAAAAGGATGAGCCTGCGGCTGAACCAGAACCAGTCAGTCAACCCACTAATGCTTTAGACGTTAATAGTGACGGCAAAGTTGATATTAAGGATGCTGTAGAGGTAGTGAAAAAGACTAGAACTAGAGTGAAAAAGGCAGCAGATCAAGACGGAGATGGTAAATTAACCACTAAAGATATCAAAATTGCTGCCAGTAAGGCAAAGTCTAAAGTCAAAGAAGCCGCAGTGGCAAAAACAAGAGGAAGAAAGCCTTCAGTAAAGGCCTAATTGTTCAGCCTCTTCAAACAGTCTGAAACTGGCTAGATTTTTTGCTTTAGATTCGCACATGATATCATGTGAATCTAAAAAGCCTAGTGCCCATTCATTAACTGCGGTGTTCCAATAGAAATCACTGTGGGCCCGCAGTTTTTGACGCTTATGACCAGATTCTAATAATTGAGCATAATTAGGTAATGTGTTAGCACAATGACCTACCAATAGATCCTCTCTACTAACAGAGTAATGGCAAACAGGGCGAACACCACGCCAACTGTCAATAACCCTTTTGACACTGTCATCTCTAGGCTGGATATATGAGCCTTCGCGGATAAAAAAATGATGAATGTCAAGCACAATAGGAACAACATCACTAATAGAAAGGCAGTCATCGAGTCCATAACTTATTTCCTCGTTTTCGATGGTAATTGTGTTTCTTGCTTCTGGAGACATTCTCTTAAGTGCTGCTCGAATACCCGGGGGACCGGCTCGACCCGCGATGTGGACGTTAATTTTGTAGTCCTGAAATTCTTTGCCGTATCCCATCCAACGGGCCATGTCAACATGATATTCAAACTCCTCTATTGACCGCTCAACAATTTGTTCATTATCACTAGCAAGAACAGTAAACTGACCAGGATGGAAAGACAAACGAATACCGCTGCTGCGAGCAAGATTCCCAATAGTGGAAAAATGGCGTTCACAATATTGTCTAACGGTGTTATCTCTATAGAAATAACTCCAAGTTGGCTCAGTATAAACAGGGAGAATGTCACTACTAAGGCGTACCATACGAAGGTTTTCATTTAATTTGCTGACCCTTTCAACTAATAGACGAGTGCTTTCGATGTTGCCTTTGACCAAATCCCATAGTTTTTGTTCGGCAACATCTTTACTTTGTCTATTTAACCAAGCTACAGTTGTAGATCCTGTATTGTATTTTTTACAGTCATCTTTGGGCTTGATACCATCTACCTGATCAGGACTATCAATCCATTTACAGGCAAATCCTATACGTTTATTCATCTAGTAATGATTCCGCTAATAGTTGAATTTCTTCTTTGGTTAAGTAAAAACTATAAGAACTTTTGAAAGTTTTATCTCTATTCTGCTGACTTTCTAGTTCTATATGATAAAAATTATCAGGTGATGCACATTTAATTTTTCTTAATATTAAAGCAAAATCCTTTGTTTGTCTAATTATTCTTTCTTCTTTCATTTTGCAAAATCCTCAAACATTTTAATTCTGCCTTCTATACCAATTTGGTCTTCAAAGATATTTTTTGCTGTTATCATCATAGCACTGGCCATCATTAAAAGATCGTTTCTGTCATCACACATCATGATTTGACGATCAATTGGAGCCATTAGTTCTTTCATGCGTATGAAATCTCTGTCTCTGCTTATTTCTTTTCTAGCGTCCAAGATCCATCTCCATTATCTCTCCAATTAATTTTATCACCTTCAGACCAACCTGTTAACTCTAAAAAGTCAGGTGGAAATTCTAAAACCGCATCGCCTGTTTCTAGATCTTCTTTTACTTCTAATTTCCAACGTAGTTTATCCATCATATACCTCTTATAGTGATTTTATACGATTTTTCTAAAATAGTCAATAGTCTCAGTTAAGCCAACGGTTAAATCAATTTTTGGTTCCCATCCTAACACAATTTTAGCCCTGTGTATGTCTGGCCTACGTTGTTTAGGATCATCTTCGGGCAATGGTTCATATACGATTTTACTGTTAGTTCCTGTTAAATCTATGATCATTTTGGCCAATTCCAGCATGGTAAATTCAACAGGATTACCTAAATTGATAGGTGCAGGATAAACAGCGTCATAGTTCATAAGTCTTATCATGCCTTCTATTAGATCATCTACATAGCAAAAACTTCTAGTCTGCGAACCATCACCGTAGACTGTTATATCCTCGCCCTTAATAGCCTGTACAATAAAATTGCTGATTACTCTACCATCGTTTATACCTACTCTGGGACCATAGGTATTAAAAATCCTAATAATTCGAGTATCAACTTGGTGTATGCGATGATAATCCATAAACAGGCTTTCTGCGGCACGTTTACCTTCATCATAGCAACTGCGGACACCTAAAGGGTTTACATTTCCCCAATATTCTTCATGTTGAGGATGAACAGTAGGATCTCCGTAAATCTCACTTGTGCTAGCCTGTAGTACTCTAGCACCTGTTCTCTTAGCCAACCCTAGCATATTATAAGCACCTAATACACTGGTTTTCATTGTCTGTATTGGGTCTTCTTGGTAATACCGAGGACTGGCAGGACAGGCCAGATTATAGATTTGATCAACTTCTACATAGAGAGGAAAGCAGACATCCTGCCTAATTATTTCAAAATAGGGATTAGATATTAAATGGCTAATATTATGTTTTGTACCTGTAAAATAATTGTCTACACATAATACGTGATTGCCTTCTTGTAATAAACGCTCGCACAGGTGACTGCCTAGGAATCCGGCACCACCTGTTACTAAAATCTTTTTCATTAATTTCCTTTAATCAATTTGACCAAATTCATTGCGGTAGCAGGAGCCAATGTCCAACCTAGATGACCGTGTCCTACGTGGTAAAATACTTTCTTATTCTTCCTGCTACGGCTAACGATAGGCATCATATTTGGTGTCATCGGTCTTAAGCAGGCCCAACTCTTGTAGCCTCTCGTTTCTACATATGGAAAATTGTCTTTTACCCACGTCAAAAGAGGTTCAATTCTATCTTTTCTAATATCCCAATCGTCGCCTGTTATTTCCGCAGTGCCTGCGATTCTAAGGCTATTGCCAAGTCTACTGCTTACAATCTTTGCTTCATCATCTAACAGACTTACATAAGGTGCATCTTCGATTGATTTAGGAGTATCTAAGGGAATAGTTACGCTATACCCTTTTACAGGATAGATAGGTAGACTGTCCCCAATCTGTTTACTGGTATGCCTAGCATGACTGCCGTTGGCTATCACAACATGATCATAATTTTCTAGTTCATTTATATTATGTACTGATTGGTGAAAATAAAATTTCACATCATATTTTGTATTGAGAACTTTAAACAACGACCAACAAAAATTGTGAATATCACCAGTCCAATCACTCGGAGTAAAAATTCCGCCTAACAGACCGTTAAAATATTTGAGGCTAGGTTCAATTTTAACTAATTCATCTCTAGAGTTTATAATGTTCCATTCGCAACCGTTGTCTTCATAGAGTTCTTTCAACTGCATGGCCTCTTCATAGTACTTTTGGTTTCTATAGACGTGAAGAATACCTTTATTGAGACGATCGTATTCTAGGTACTCATCTTGTTCGATTTGGTTGTATAGCGATCTTGACTCTATACCCATTCTAATAGTAGCAGCCGTATTCCTGGCCCAATCATTTGATGCTGTATGGTACAAGAACTTGGCCAACCATTTGGCCTTGTCCCAATCTAGACTAGGACGAATGAGTAATGGAGCATCTTTACGACCTAGCCATTTTATACCCTTCAAAACATTAGACCAAGTATTCCAAGTTTGACTATTACTGGTGCTTACTTGTCCACCGTTAGCATAACTGCATTGCATAGCAGGATATGATTCACGTTCATAAACAACTACACGATGGCCTGCCCTCGTTAAAAAATATGCTGAGGTGATGCCTGCTATACCCGCACCAACTACTGCTATCATTGTTTATTCCTTTTGCTATTCAAATTCACAGTCTTCACGATGACCTACTCGCATGGCCATGTTTGAATCTGTTTCTCTAACTTCTACACGGCAGCACCAAATACGTTCTGCTTCTGCTTTACCATAAGCAGGAAGATAAATGGTATTGATGTATTCATAAAGGAAATCTGCGATCCCTTCGCATCCTGTTTTTTCTACTTCTGTGATTTTTGCCAAACCTTTACGACCTAGTTCTAGCAGTGTGTCTCTCTCTGGATCATCCTGTGCCACTAGTAGAGTATGATCAAACCAATCTTCTAGTTTATATTTGAGATCTTTTAGTCCACCGAAATCCATGCACCAATTACGTGCATCTAGTGTGTCACATTCAAATTCAAAATGAAATGAAAGTGCATAACCATGAATAAGATTACAATGGCTGTCAGCCCTCCATTGGCGGTACGCCACGGGGCCTAAATGTCTGTATGTTTTTGTGGAAATGTATTTTGCCACCTCTTGCCTCCTTGAGTAAGTTTGATGACATGCAGAATATTTTAAGTGGGGTGAATGTCTAAGTCCACTATATGTTAATTATATATAATGTTATTTAACCTGTCAACCATATTTGTCTAATTTTATTGTTTGTTTAATGTCCTTTATTTCAGACATTAATGAGGTTAAGATTTCTATTTCGTAGTGCTTGTGTTTGATTAGTTCTTTTACCAAACTCATAGTCCAATACCACCATGCCACAGATATAATGAAACCCGCCGGAATGAATATCCAGTGCAAGATAGTTGGCGCCTTATAAAAATGATCCAGAATAGTTAATACAGTAACAATTATAACACCGAGACTTGCCTTTACCCACATACCGTGTTGTGTTTTAAATTTATTGAGTTTTTCTTTGTGCTTGTCTAAAATTTGTTTGACCATAATTGTGCTCCTATAAGTGCAATTATTTACAGCCTATTATGGGAGAATTATCGCTATACTAATCTTTCAGTAATAATCTTATCACATAATCCATACACATAACTTTCTTCTGCGCTCATAAATGTATCTCGATCCATATCTCGCTCAAAATCTGTATAGGTCTTACCTGCTGTATTATGTTTTACATATAACATAGTCAGACGTGTTTTCCAGAACATAATTTCTTTATAACTGATTTCAATATCTGATGCCATACCCCTAGCACCGCCACTAGGTTGATGAATCATATGACGACTATTTGGCAGCATAAATCGTTTTCCAGGAGTTCCTGCCTGTGCTAGAAATGAACCCATCGAGCAGGCCTGACCCATAACATAAGTGGCCACATCAGGTTTTACAAACTGCATCACATCGTAGATAGCCATACCTGCTGTTATTACTCCGCCGGGACTGTTTATATAAAAATTAATGTCCTTTTCACTGTCCTGGCTTTCTAGATGTAAAATCTGAGCCACAATCAAATTTGACACAGTATCGTCAACCGGGCCGTTTAGAAAAATTATTCTTTCATTTAACAGCCTACTATAGATATCAAAGGCACGTTCACCTTGACTGGTTCTTTCAATTACCATTGGTACTAGCATATATGTCCTATTTAGGTTTATTACCAATTCACGT
>Ga0214917_10001622_pt1 | contig 28706 bp, 17 predicted proteins | sample LL_1208_BB_MetaG_FD_177983 | JGI IMG/M metagenome (GOLD analysis project Ga0214917, IMG submission 177983) | Freshwater microbial communities from Lake Lanier, Atlanta, Georgia, United States - LL_1208_BB | ecosystem: Environmental > Aquatic > Freshwater > Lake | place: USA: Georgia | collected... | reverse complement strand
ATCGGGCAGGTGTTGTCCGATCGCTATCGCATCGTCGCGCGGATCGGATCCGGCGGCATGGGAGTGGTGTACCGCGCGTGGGACGAGAAGACCGACGGCTACGTGGTCGTCAAGTCCCCGAAGAGCCTGCTCGGCAGCGACCCGCAGATTCTCGGCCGGTTTCGGCTCGAGCTGTCGGCCCTCCGCACGCTTTCCCATCCGGGCATCGTCCCGATCATCGACATCGGCAGTGCCGGTGTGCTCCCCTTCGCGGTCATGCCCTATCTGGCCGGTGGCAGCCTCAAGCAACGACGGAAGTTTCGCGACGAGAAGCCGCTGCCGATGCCGCCGGAGGAGATGTGGCGTTGGCTGCCGGCAATCGCCCGGGCCCTCGATTTCGTGCACGCCAGCGGCTACGTGCACCGGGACGTGAAGCCCGACAACATCCTCTTCAACGGCCGGGGCACGCCGCTGCTGAGCGACTTCGGTCTGGCCAAGATCGTGCTTGACGACGATGAGCGGTCCGGGACGCAGGAGATCACGAAGACCGGCCTCGCCGTCGGCACGCCGCACTACATGGCGCCGGAGGTGATCCTCCACTCGTCGATTTCGTCGCAGGCCGACCAGTTCGCCCTCGCGGTCATGCTCTATGAACTGCTCGCGGCGCGGAAGCCTTTCGACGGGCTCAGGCCGTCGGCGGTCCTCGTCGCCAACGCGTCGACCGATCCCCCGTCGCTCCGCGAGTACGCGCCGCAGCTTGACGACCGCACGATCGACGGAATCACACGGGCGATGTCGAAGGATCCGGCGGCCCGCTTTCCCAGCTGCGAGGCGTTCGTCGACTCGGTGCTCGCAGCGGTGCCCAAGCCCAAGCCGCTGGCACGCTTCCGTCTGATGTGTCCGGCCTGCAGCAAGCTGCTGACGGTCTACAGCCAGCTCGCCGGACGCCCCGGCGCATGCCCCAAATGCGGGGTCAACCTCACGATCGGCCTCGATCTTCAGTCACTGTGGCTCCGCGAGGACCGCGACGGAGCCGGAGGCGCCGCGGGCGAGCCGACGACGCTCATGATGGCCGAGGAGGCCGAGGCGAGGGAAGGGTCGATCCGCTGGGCCGACGGCGACTCGTCGTCGGGGAGTTCGTCGACACTGCACGACATCTTCCAGGTGTTTCGCGAGCTCCGGGAGGTCGTGGTCGAATCCACGATCGTCAAGATCGCGATCCTCGCGGCCGTCGCGCTCGTCGTCGCCCTCGTGCTGACCCTCGGGCCGCGGCGCGACGCCCAGCCGGGATCGGCAGGTGACCAGCCGCTGCCGGCGCCCGCCGCCGCACCCTGAGTCCCGCCTGCCCGCTCGCGATGCACCGGCACAGCTGGCCGGGGCCGTCGCGCGACGAATGCTTTGCTCCGCCCCGTGGCACGGAACGTGCTTCTTCCGAGGCAGGTCACGGACCGGTCGTCGGGGCCGTGATGACAGGGAACACGCGGATCATCCGCATTTCAGGAGTCATTCTCATGGTGCGACATCATCAAGGTCATGGAGAGAATCGACGAGCCGCTGATGCGAATTGCGGCGCGCGCCGCAGGAACAGCAGGAAGCGTCTCGAAATGCGACGCGGCAGTGGGCGGCCTGGCGTGGAGCGGCTGGAGCCTCGGACCCTCCTTTCCGCCTCACCGAACGACCCCGGCCCCTTCGGTCTGCCGGTCCAGTCGTTGGATGGAACCGGCAACAACGTGGCCGACGTGTCGCTCGGCAGCGCGGGGCAGGCGTTTCTGAGGGTGTCCGCTGCGGCCTATGCGGATGGCCTTTCAAGTCCATCGGGTGCGGATCGACCGAATCCTCGAGCCATCAGCAACGCCCTGTTCGCCGATCCGGAGGGGGGCAGGCTGAACGACCGCAACCTGAGCGCCTTCATGTACGCGTGGGGACAATTCCTCGATCATGACCTGACGCTGACCGACTCGGCCTCGCCCGCCGAGGCGATGACGATCGGCATCCCGACCGGGGATCCGTCGTTCGATCCGGCTGGAACCGGCACGGCGGTGATGCCGTCCCTACGCTCCGCCTATGACCCGTCGTCCGGGGTCGACGGCCCGCGGCAGCAGGTGAACTCCCTGTCGGCATTCCTCGATGGATCGCAGATCTACGGGGTCGATGCCGACCGAGCCGCCGCCCTGCGCACGTTCTCGGGCGGGCGTCTCGCGACGGGTGACGGTGGTTCATTACCCCGCAACTCGGGCGGGCTGCCGAATGCGTCGTTGGGGCAGGCGGCCGACACGCTGTATCTCGCGGGAGACATCAGGGCCAATGAGAATCCGGAGCTGCTGGCGCTGCACACGCTCTTCGTTCGCGAGCACAACCGACTCGCGGACGAGACGGCGGCGCGGAATCCGTCATGGTCGGACGAACAGATCTTCCAGTACGCCCGCAGGCTCGTGATCGCGGAGCTTCAGGACATCACCTATCACGAGTTCCTGCCGGCGCTGCTCGGGGTCAACTCACCTGCGTCGGCGGCGCTCCGTTCGGCCGGCCGCTACGGGGCCGACATCGATCCTGGCATCTCGACCGAGTTCGCGACGGCCGCGTATCGGCTCGGCCACAGCATGCTCGGAGGTGACATCGGCTTCCTCGCCGCGGACGGCACGCCCGTGCGTGAGGAGCTGGCGCTGCGGGATGCGTTCTTCAATGTCGGCGCATTCGCGGACGCGGGCGTGGAGCCGATCCTGAAGTATCTGGCGAGTGATCGCTGCCAGGAGATCGACGCGACGGTGGTGGACGACGTGCGCAACTTTCTCTTCGGACCCCCGGGGTCCGGCGGCTTCGATCTCGCGGCACTCAACATCCAGCGGGGGCGGGACCATGGCATCGCCGACTACAACACGGTCCGCGAGGCGTACGGGCTGCCGAGGGTGGCGACCTTCGCGGAGATCACGTCGGACGTGCAGGTGCAGCGCGCCCTCGAGGAGACGTACGGATCGGTCGATCGTCTCGATCTCTGGGTCGCGGGGCTCGCGGAGCGGCATCTGCCCGGATCGAGCCTCGGCGAGACCTTCACGCGGATCATCGTCGAGCAGTTCACGCGGCTCCGGGACGGCGACCGCTACTGGTACCAGCGCACGCTCCCGCAGCCGCTGGTGCGGAACGTCGAGCGCACCTCGCTGGCCGACGTCATCCGACGCAACACGGGGCTCTCGAACCTGCAGGGCGACGTGTTCTTCTTCCGCACGTCCCTGTCCGGTGCCGCGTTCGCGGACCGCAACGGTGACGGCATCCGGCAGCGGCAGGAATCCCCGCTGGTCCGCGCGGCCGTGAGCCTGCTGGCCGCTGACGGCAGCACGGTGGCGACGACGCAGACCGATGAACAGGGCCGATATCGGTTCGAGGGATTCGATCTGGGCAGGTATCGCGTGCAGGTCGTGGCGGGCATCGCTTCGGCCACGAGTGGCACGATCGCCGCGACCCGCGGCGGCGACATCGACCGGATCGACGTGGCGGTCACCGCGACGCAGCCGGACGACCGAGGGCCCGGACGGCGGGCGCCGGGCCGACCGTCGCCCCGGACCGTCGCGTTCGCGGCGCTGGCTGCGGACACCGCCGCTACCGCGGAGCCGACCGAGGGCGGACCGCGGCTGGGCGGTTCGACGCGGGGGGGACGTGGAGGCGGCCGCTGACGATCGCGGGAAGGTGGACGCCCGCCGGTTCGCCGCGTGCGGAGCGGCGGGCGGCCGCCCCCAGCGAGCCGGTGTGCGGTACAACGTGGCGGAGGAGCGGTGCGACATGACGGGCCTCGTCACGAGCGATGCCTACACGGCCCATGACACGGGCGACGGTCATCCCGAGTCGTCCGATCGGGTGCGGGTGATCGTCGCCCGACTCCGGCGCGAGGGACTCCTCGAGCGGATCGTCGCGATCGAGCCGAGGCCGGCGACCGACACGGAACTCCTCCGCTGCCACACGGCCGACTACCTCCGGGTCGTGCGCGATGATGCCGCCGCGGGACGGCGGCAGCTCTCGACCGGCGACACGCCGCTCTCGCGGCGATCGGTGGAGACCGCGCTGCTTGCCGCCGGAGGCGTGCTCGCGGCGGTCGACGCGGTGATGACCGGCGTCGTCGCGAATGCCGCGGCGATCGTCCGGCCTCCGGGCCATCACGCGACACCGGCGCGCGGGATGGGTTTCTGTCTCTTCAACAACGTCGCCCTCGCGGCCCGGCACGCGCTGGCGGTGCATGGCATCAGCCGCGTCCTGATCGCCGACTGGGACGTGCACCATGGCAACGGCACGCAGGACCAGTTCTGCGCCGACGGCTCGGTCCTCTTCTTCGACACGCATCAGTCTCCCCTCTATCCCGGCACGGGGCACCGCGACGAGACGGGGGAGGGACCGGGACGCGGCCGGATCATGAACCGACCGTTCCCGGCGGGAGCGGGTCGGGACGAGGTCGTCGGCGCGTTTCGCGACGAGCTCGTCCCCGCGGCGGACGCGTTCCGGCCACAGCTCGTGCTCGTGTCGGCCGGGTACGACTCGCGTGTCGGCGATCCGCTCGGGGCATTCCGGCTCACCGACGACGACTTCGTCGAGCTCACGCGGATCGTCAGGGGCATCGCGGATCGCCACGCGAACGGCCGGCTCGTCTCCACGCTCGAAGGCGGCTACGCGCTCGAAGGCCTCGCCGCGGCGGCGGCCGCGCACGTGCGGGCGCTCGTCGATGGCTGAGGGCAGCGGCCATGCGAGCGGCGAGCGTTCGCGGATACCGAGTGCCTCATCCCCGCCGCGTAACGCATCGACGCTCCAGCAGCCCCGAAATCACGCTCGAGCGCATCTGGTTTCGCTGGAGCGACGACTTGGCAAACCTGGAGACGGAGGCGAGGGGTCGGCGAACGCTCGAGGAGCTTTGGGCCGCCTCGGCCCACACGACGAGCCAATCCGCCGTTGGAGCGGCGGAAGAGATCCCGTTGCCGCCCCGAAGCCATCGCTCCACCAAATCGGGATGCGCCCTAGGCTCTGTCTGAAAACTCAGTACCTGGCTTCGAGCGGCTCATTCGCCCTCTGGCTGCGTCCGGCTCCATCGCCATATTTCCGAATATGGCTGCTTCGCCGTCCTTGCCAGAGGGCAAAGCAGCTCGCTCTCGGGCCAACGGTAGCCTTTTCAGACAGAGCCTAGCGTGTCTCGCGGGGCAACCGCACGAGCTTCATGATGCGGCCGGCCATGTTCCAGTCCTGGACGTAGAGATTGCCCTCCGCGTCCCAGGCCGATCCGTGCGTCCCGCTGAAGACGCCCTCGATCCACTGCTCCTGCGGAATCTTGTAGTTCTGCCCCTGGGCACGGTCGGGATTGTGGCCGAGCACCGCCATGATCGTGTTGCTCCTGTCGAGGATCACGAGGCGACCGTGGAGGTCCGGCACCGACACGTAATCGCCCTGCACGGACGCCGAGGTCGGCATCCCGAGGCCGGTCACCACCTCCTCGAGAAAATTCCCCTCGAGATCGTAGTGCAGGAGGCGACCCTTCGGCGTGTGGTTTCGGTCACAGATGAGGAGGCGCGGGGGATCATACCGCGTGTCGAGCGTCATGCCATGGGCGGTGTTGAACTGCTCGAGCTCATTGCCCTTCGTGCCGAAGTGCTTGAGATACTTCCCCGTCCGGTCGAACTTGAAGATGTGGTTGGAGGCGTATCCGTCCGACAGAAAGATGTCACCGTTCGGAGCCACGGTGATTGCGGTGGGGGAGAACTTCGTGAGCGCGAGCCCCGACTCCTGGGGAAACGGCAGCCGCAGCACGACGGCGCCGCTTTCCGTGTCGATCTTGATCCCCTCCGCGTTGGCATTGCGGGCACCGTAGAGGTATTCGCCGTCCGCCTCCTTGCGAATCTCGATGTCGTGGAGCCTCGTGTAGTCGCCGTCCAGGAAGCGACGGACCACGGTGCCGTCGGGACCGAACACGAAGAGTCCCGCATCGGCACTCGTGTAGATCTGGCCGCGACTGTCGACGGCGACCCCTCCGTGCGTCGGGCCGATCTGCGACCGCCCCTGGGCGTCGAGCCCCCAGCCCGGCACGGTGTCGAACGTCATCATCCCGCAGCCCATGCGCACGGGCGCCGGCCGTGCGATGGCAGCCGCCGCCGAGGCGGGCGCCGGCTGGGCGACGGCCTCGGGCGGCACGGCCAGCGAGGCCAGGATGGGCAAGGTGATGGACAGCGTGTGCGAGCCGATGGATCTCATGTCTCGTGCCCTCTGGTGAAGCCGCCACTGTAGCCGCTCGGAACCGCTCGCTGCACGGGGCAACGGCCGTCACGGGGTGACGTTGGGGTGTCGGGAATCACCGAGCGACTCGAGGGAGGCGAGCCGGTCGAGGATTTCACCGGCGAGGACGCCTGGAGGTCGGGGGGGATCCGGACGACCGTGCGGGGACCGACGCGCAGCCGCTGCATCGTGCCCGCCTTCGTCTCCAGGACGTACCGCGCCTTTCCTGCACTGGGCAGGATGGTGCGATCCAGTGGTTGGCCGCGTGCCGTGTTGAGCACACGGCCGCTTGTGGAGATGGACGTGATGTCCAGCGGGATGAAGGTGTCCTTCATCCAAAACCTCTGGACCCGTGGTTCCTCGAACACGAACAGCATCCCCTCGTTCGCGCGCACGTCCTCGGCGCGCAGGAACATCATTCCCTCCCGCCGCTTGCTCTCGGTGTCCATCACCCACACCCGGAAGAGGTGCCTGCCGACCATGATCGTCGTCTGCTGGAGCGTCTCGAGGGGATGGCTCCGCAGTGACGGATCGGCCGCGGGCGCGCCGGCGAACACGGTGGTATGGGCACCGAGCATCGACCCGGCGAATCGCTTTCCGTTGACGACGATGGGAGGCGTGGCGTGAAGGGGGTTGGGGGGCCGCGCGAGGAATGGGCGGTGGATCGAGGGCTGGCTTTGCATCACGACGGAGCACGCCTGGATCTCGCGGGCTGAGATGGCCGTGAAGCGGGGTTCCGTGCCGCTCGCCAGATGTGTCGCGGGGGCCGCGAGACACCGTCTGGCCTCGAGCGTGTCGATCGCCAGCACGGTCGCTGCACCGACGCGATGGCGACGCCGGGCTGTTCGGTTCCCACTGGACATCATGAACCGTGCAGGCTTTGAAGAGAAAGGCTTTGAAGAGCCGGAGTGCGAACCACGATTCCTGAGTCGGCGTGGCGGGCCGGACCTGGGATCGAAGCGAGACGCCTGCGGGCGTCCACGCGGGCTGTTTCGGTCGTTGCCAAAAACCACCTATCGAAGGCGACACAACGTGTCGCTGACACGGCGCGCGTTTTCCTGCTTTCAGCGACGCGCTCGATCCACCTGCGCCCCCACCTGCTACGACCGAGCAGGTCGCCACCTCCCGCGATAGTCTACCGATTGTGCCGGAACCCGTGGCCCGTTGAGAATGGATGTCTGCAGCGGCGCCCAACGACTTCCTGCGGCGACTCCTGCCGCTGATGCTGGCCACCGTGCTCGCGCAGATGCTCCTCGAGCCCGACCTCGGCAGCGTGCATGCGCCCCGCCACGGCCCGCGGGCCGAGCCATGGCTGGCGAGCGGGATCGCGTTCCTGCTCGGGCTCTACGACGGGTTCTTCGGCCCGGGCACAGGCAGTTTCCTGATCTTTCTTTGCGTTCGAGTGCTCGGCTTCGACGTTCTGCATGCCGTCGCCTCGGCCAAGATCCTCAACACGGCCACGAACCTCGGAGCGATCGGAGTCTTCGCCGCCACGGGCAACGTGATCTGGCACCTCGTCGGCCCGATGATCGTTGCCAACGTGGCCGGCAGCCTCCTGGGTACCCACCTGGCCCTGCGGCATGGGTCGCGCTTCATGAGGCCGGTCTTCGTCACCATGGTGGCGGCGCTGATCCTGAAGACGGGATACGACGCCTCCGTGGGCTGAGACCCGCCGGAGAGTCGGTCTGGGTACCTTGTGTCACCGTGAACCGGCGGCGGTTCGTTCGCTCAGTCAGGGAAGCACTGGTTGTTCCGCTCAATGACCACGATGGGGCGGCCGTCGATGGTTTCGAGTCGAAGAATGCCATCCCCCGACTTGTGCAACCTGCAAGTAGCGGCGGCCGGACTTGAACCGGCGACACCCGGCTTATGAAGATCGCTTCGAGAAGGCTGAAGGACTCACGAAAACCCGCTTTTTCTTGGGCCGTCGCAACGTCGAGCGTTCCAAGGCGTTGCAAAGTCCAGCCGACGATTGCGACAGAACGCGGTAGAAACGGACTGGTCGAACTGAAACCCGGTAGAGCTCACAGCAGATCGTCAACGATCGGGGGCCGGTGAGTTCGGTCAGAAAGGCCCCCTTTTTAGCGCCCTGCCTCAAGAAACCCGGTCCGCCTCTGGGGGTGTTCGATCGGCATTGGATCAGCAACCGAGGTCGGGAAGAACCTACTCCCACACACTTGACTTGAAGCCGAGGGTGTCGGCGTTGGCGGAGACGGATCGTTTGATCGTGTCGCTCGCGCCGTCGGCGAACTCGGCGGTGATCTCGATCGAGACACGCACGGTGGCCGTCGGTTCCCTGGCGAGGAGTTCGATCACCTCCTGGGCGATCGTGTCGAGTTCGGCTCTCGCCAACATCGGGGTGACGGTCGCGCTGCCGTGGTAGACGCGGGCCTTCGCGGGCGGTGGGGGCGCGATGCCGCCGCCGGGTTTCACGCCGCCGCCTGTGCCGCCGGCCGGTCCGGGTTTGGTGCCGCCGCCGGGGGCGGGGTCGGTCGTATCGACCTTTGCCTCGCCCTTCTTGGCGGCCTCGGCGGCAATCGCGGCGGCGATCTCGGTCGCCTTTGCGGGAGCAATGAGAAGCGTCGTGTCGTCAAGCGAAACCCTGCCCCGGCCAAAGTCGAAACCGAGATACCGATCGCCCTCCAGGCCGCAAGCAGTACCGAAGAAATCAGGACTCTCGGAGCCTTTGCGGATGGCCGCTGCGAGAACGTCCTTGTTCTTCAGCCGGTCGAGGTAGAGATACCGCTGCGAGTCTTCCCAGAAGCCGGCGGCGCTCGCGTGCGGCTTGTCGGGCTTCCAGTAGAACTCCCTGAGCTTGTCGCGGAGGTGGATCGGCGCCCACGTTCCGATCACGAATGCGTTCTCTTCGCAGACGCGGTCGAGTTCGGCGGCCGCTGATCCGGTGCTCGTCCCGAGCGGCTGAACCTCGATCGATGGGGCGGATGCGGTCGGATCGTCCTGGACCGGGCAGAGCAGCCACTTGAAGCACTCGCGGGCCACGCGGGGCAGGGCGTCGGCGGCGGCCTTCGACTCGGCCTGGGCCTGCCGTTTGCGGGCCTGGTCGATGTTGAGCCGGCCGGTGTCCACGTCGGCGATGATCGACTCCCACGCCAGCGCCGTTCTGGTGGCGTCGAGGAGCCGGCCGACGGTGGACTGGTCCGGGGCGACGAACAGGAGCCGATTGGCCCGGTGCCGGGGCTGGGTGCCGTGGTTCTTGAGGTAGTCGTGAACCGCGTCGTCGGCCTGCCGGCGGGCCTCCTTGGCGTACCAGTGGTCGGGAGAGAGCACGACGAGGCGAAGGTAACTGTCATCGGGTACGTCGGCGTGCGGCGTGAAGACGTGGGCGCCGTCGAACGTCGAGGAGTTCGAGAACAGTTTGTGCGTGACCGTCTCGACCCGCTTGCGGACTTCGGCGTCGTCGAAGCGGCGCTTGCGGTCTTCCATCTCCCGGCGGAGGTTCGCATGGGTGTCGAACCAGTAGCGGACGTTCTCCGCGCTGCGGTCGCCATTTGAGTTGAGATAGTGGAGCCGATCGGCGATGCCGGCGAGGGCGTCGGTGTAGACCGCCGGCGACTGCCCCGGCTGAAGGCAGCCGAGGACGATCCGGCCGGGATCGAGGCCGCGCCCTCCCGGCGTTACGGCAACGCTCGACGGAGCCGACCCGAGGAAGATCGTGCGGGCGACGCGCCGGGCGGCATTCACCTGGCCGAACCGCGGCTGCTTGGCCTCCAGTGCCGTCGTCTCGGCCTTCTCGCCGTCGATGTCGCCGTCGATCACGGGCTGCCAGCCCGGCGGCAGAAGGTACGTCATCTCGTTCCGCACGTCGGACTCGAAGAGCGGCAGGCTGCCGGGCATGATCAGGAGGTCGGCATTGTCCCCCTGCCAGAGCCGGTGGATGACCTTGGCCATGAGCTTGAGGACGCCACGGGTCCGCTGAAATCCGTCGATGGTGGTCCAGTCCTCGTAGAGCCGCTCGAAGAACTCGGGATGGATCGGATACGCCTGGAGCAGTCGGTCCTCGTAGCGGCCCTCCTGCGTCTCGCTCGGCACGGCGGCCGCGTGTTCGACATATGACCTGGCGAACTCACGGCAGACGGCGGCGCGGACTTTCTCGTCCTTGATCGGCTCGAAGAGACGGCGCCGCACGATCTCGAAGGCCTCCTCGGGGGCGACCGGCTTCCAGAGGGCTTGAACCCGGCCGAACCGCTTTTCCAGTGCGGCGAGTGCCTTCTTGCCGCGGTCGGTGCCGACTTCCAATTCCGACTCGGGGAGGCTCGCCAGCACGATGCAGTTGGGGACAAGTTTTGCGGCCTCGGTGAGCGTCTGCATGAAGACGGTGTTGCTCTCGAACGTGCCGCCGCTCAGAGCCTTGCCGTCCTCGAACTGGCCGACGTAGGCGACGAGTTCGTCCATGAGGATCACGCACGGCGCATACTTTTCGAGGAGTTCCTGGAGCACCTTCTTGCTCGGGGCCGTGCCGTTTGCGTCGCTTTCCTTGACGAGCTCGAAAGCGTCGGCCTTACCGAGTTGCCACGCGAGTTCACCCCAGAGCGTCTTGATCGTCGTGCGGCCTTCCTTCCACGGCTGGCCGGGCGAGTGAGCCGTGCCGTCGATCACGGCCGCGCTCGCCTTCGGCACGTCCACGAGGCCAGCCTTCTCGATGAGCGAGGCCACGCCGGGCATCTCGGAGATCGGGCACGACCGTGTGGCCAAGTGCCAGACGGCGAGCAGCGTGTGCGTCTTGCCACCGCCGAAGGCCGTCTGGAGCTGAATGACCGGTTCGCCCCCCTTGCCGGCCAGCCGGCAGGCGACCTGCGTGAGCAGGAGGGCCATGCCCTCGGTGATGTAGGTGCGGTCGAAGAAGAGGGCGGCGTCCTTGTAGATGTCGGGCGCCTTGCCCGAGCGGACGGCGGAGATGTCGGCGGCGAACTCCGCCTGCTGGAACGTGCCCTTGAGCACGTCGGAGTGGGGAATCGCGACTTCGCGCCAGGGGCGGAGGGATGTCATCGAGGTGGTCCAGTCTGGAAAAGTTTGTACTCGTTTATTACCTAGTTTGGAGCTTTCATTACCTAGTTTTTTGCCACTGTGCTGCACGGCCCGTTCCCAGGCTCTTTACGTTCCCTAAAGCCTTTTCACGCTTGAGGATGCGCCGGACGAGATCCAGGCTGGCGCCCGGGCATTGGGCGAGGATGTCCTGGGCGCTGAAGTCGCCAAAGGCTCCCTCGATCGCCGCCTCGATCAGCCGTGTCTTTGCCCCCCGCACACGGGTGGTTTCGCTGACCCGCTTTTCGAACCGACGGTAGGCGTCCACGATGGTGCCGAGGAGGTATTCCGTCCACGGCGTCAGGTCGTGATCCCCTTCGTTCCAGCCCTGCGACGATGCATGGAGCGTGTCGTAGTAGCTCTCCTTGGAGCCCTCGATGATTTTCTCCAGGCTGATGAACCGGCCCACCCCGTAACCCTGCTGGTAGAGGAGCAACAGCGTGAGCAGCCGCGCCATGCGGCCGTTGCCGTCGCGAAACGGGTGGATGCAGAGAAAATCGAGCACGTATGCCGGCACCGCCAGCAGCGGGTCGATTTCGTGCCCTGCAACCAGCTGCCGAAAACCGGTCTGCAGGTCCGTCATCAGCGATTCGGTGAGATGCGGCGGCGGGGGGGCGAAGCGGGTTTCCTTGGTGCCGTCGGGATGCCGTCGCTGAATGAGGTTTGGCGCTGTCTTCCAGGTGCCGCCGGCCTCGTCGGTCTTCGCAAACAACTGCCGGTGGAACTGCTTGACGACCCCGTTCGTGAGTCCGATGCCGGCGTGGCTGGTGTGGATGATGTCGAGGACTTCGCGGTAGCCGGCGATTTCCGCCTCTGACCGGTCGCGAGGCCGGCTTTTGTCCTGGACGATGGCCTTGACGCGGCCTCGCTTGGCGACGATGCCCTCGATCCGGTTGCTGCTCTCGACGCTTTGAATGACCGCGCTTTGTCGCAGGGTCTCGAGCGCCTGGGGAATCTGCTGGCGAAAAAGCGCCTCCTTGCCGCGATACTCGTGGAGCGTGCAGAGTGTCCGCGTGAGTCGGTGACTCAGCGGCAGGCGATCGGTGAAATGGTCGTCGAATGACAGCACGGTCACACGCCTCGGGTCGGTTCCCCGCCAAGACTCAGCCGAACGCCCCCGTCGGCACAGCGCAGGCGTTCATCGGGCGGGGTACCCGATCGAACCTCCGAGCAGGAAATCGCGACATGACGCTGGGGACGATGGAGGGGGGGCATGCCAGGTGTCTTTCAGGCAGGTGAACCGGCTGAAACAAACATTGGGCGGCGGGGATGGGGCGGCGGAAAGTCAAGCAGTCGGTACACTGCATGGGAAATCATGCCAGAACGGTGCGTTCATGCCGCTGGAAAACCCGCCTGATTGGTGGGAATTTGAACTGGAGTTGAGTCCGCACGTCCTGGACCGGATGATTGATAGGGACTTTTCGGAGGCTGAACTGCGTCTGATGATGGAGGTCGCGGACGACCTCCGCCCGGGCAGTTCGCTCGGACGATGGAACGTGGAGACGATGCACCATGGCGATGCGTGGGAAGTGGTGGTCGAACCGGATGAACTCGAACGGGTGATTGTCGTGATCACCGCATACAAGGTGACGGCATGGTGAAGCGGATCTCGCTGAAGGTGACGTATCGCCGAGGCCGGCCGATCGCGGCCTACGTCTATCTGCCGCGGCAGGCGGGCGATCGCGTGGCCACGACGGAGCGGCTCGACGCGGCGGTGCTGGTGGACCGCACCGCAGACGGGCGTGCGATCGGGATCGAGATCGTCGATCCGTCGCAGTGCGGCCCAGACCGGCTGATGGACGTGCTGCGATCGCTCGGGCAGGGCGAGGTCGATCGCGAGGAGTTTCGTCCGCTGGCCGCGGCCTGACACGCGGCGGCTTGGGCTAGCGACGGCCTGTCTGGGGCAGGTCATTCGAACAGCCCCTTCTGTTCCTCGCCGCCGGTGCCGGCGGCCTTTTCGATGCCGCTCCAGCCGGTGACGACCTCGTTGTAGGCACGGGCATCCTCGGCCCAGCCCTTGCGTTCGCAGAGCGTGTAGAGCCGGTAGGCGAGTTGCCGCGCGGCCTCGGCCTTGCCAGAGCACGCCTTGAGGACTTTTCCGGCGCCGGCGTCCCCCTTGCCCGAATAGGCCCGGATCAACTGGTGGAGGGCTTCCCAGACGGGAATCCGCGTGTCGAGCGACGCATCCCAGTCGGCCGGGTATTCCTTCCACTTGAGCAGCCGGACGTTACCGCCGCCCGACTCGATCACGCCGGCAGCCTTCACGCCGTCCACACTCGTCCCCTTGGCGCGGGCGAGCGTGTCGGCCTCGCCAAACTTGCCGGTGTCCCAACCGTGCTGCTCGAACCAGTGGAGGCAGAACTGGGTGTCGCCGTCGAAGTCGTCTTCCGCAAGGAAACGATTGATGAGTTGGAGAGCGGTCTTCACGGTCATCGGCGTGCCGTCGGCTTCAAGAACGGCGTCATACCGGCTGAAGATCGCCATGCCGGGGCCAATGATCGCCTGGGAGAGATCGACAGGGGCGACTGGAGAGTGGTCGCCCTCGTCGGCACCGGTCATCTTCGCGAGGGCGTCGGGGAGGGCTTCGTTCAGGAGGCGAACGAACTGGCGGCGGGAAATCGTGCCGGCACCTCGCGGGCGAGGCCTACACACTAGGATGATCGATGACGCTAGTGCATTGGTTGCAAGCTTTACGCCTGTCGGCCGCTCTGTCCGCATCGGCCATGTACCCAATATGCACATTCCGGCGTCTTGGAGCGCGGCGAGAAACGTTTCCCAGCCGGTGCTATTCGTGCCGTCAGCCTCAGTCTCGGACTGCTTAAACGCGTAGTAGATGGTGATCGGCGAGCCGGGATGGGCCTGTTCCCGGATTCCCGTCATCGCCTTTGTCATGCCACGGAGAAAAAAGGACTCAGACTGCTCCCGTGAGCCGTGGCGATACGGCGACGCAATTAATTCCTCGGCCTTTGGGACAGATATGGTCGCAAGGACATCTGGAAACACCTTGCGAAGCGTGCGGCGCAGCCACACGTAGTAGAAGTCAGAAAGATCGGCGTAGCCGATGTTGTCATAGTACGGTGGATCAGTGGAGACAAACTTTCCCGTGGTTAGTTGTTGAGATGTCGCGTTGTCCTGTCTCACTTCGCCCCGCTGCGTATTTACGGCAACTAACAGCACGCGTTCGATCCACTCAACAGCACTAAGCCAGTTCCCGGTGGCATCGCTGAAGACATTGACTTCGCCATAATCCCAGACCATTGGGATTGCCTGTCGCGTAAAGACTTGCGCAATGAACTCGCCGTTTTGTTGCCACCAGCAGTTTGATGACCACATGCTGGTGGAACGGCTGACGGCTAGGCCGAGGTAAAGCCCAACCGACTCGGCGTAGGCGTTGGCATTTGTTCCGCCATTTGCAAAGGCGTGGGCAGCATTGGAGTCCGACGTTGTCGCAATATCGCCTTTCACCCGCTCAATCACGGCTGCGACAAGGTCGCTAAAAGTTGAAATCGCAGTTAGTTGTCGGTATGTGAACAGGTGGTCAAAGTGCGACAGTCCATATTGCAGGCACCACAGATTGCGGGGGTCGTCGGCCAGAGCGACGTGTACGGAGGCGGCTGCGTGCTCGGGCTTAAGGACTTGGGCAACTGCTTCCTGCTCAGGTGTAGGGCCGATGTAAACACGCCCTTTACCTCGTGGCCCCTCCAAAACGATGCCCATCATTTTGGAGCCCATCCGACCGGCTTGCGCTTCCGACTTGATGTAGGCCGGCTCGATGGGCGACTTGGACAATAGGCAACTGAAATTCGCACCGCGGGCCGATTTCGTTCCAGCCTTAGCGTGCGTCGGAGGCGCGGCGGCAACAACTGTGAAGCGGTAGGAGTCTTTTTGAAGAATTGGCGAGACGTAAGCTTCTTTGCCTTCTTTGCTAGCGAGCACGAAACTGCTCGCTAGCGGCACATCAACGTGCGAGAAGGCCGGATTCGGACTCTTCACCGTCCTCGCCCAAAGCCAAGCGATCACCGTCAACTTCTGCCCGACGAGCGGCTTCAAATCCGGCCGCTCTTTTGCCATCTCGGCGGTGATCTCGACCTTCGGGTAGAGGCGCCCGATCCGCTTCTCGGCCTCGTCCCGCATCCACTGGCCGTAGCGTCGCACGTCCTCGGCCAGCCCCTCGGCACCCTTCCACTCCTTCGCGAAGAGTTTCTTGTCGCGTCGCACGTCGGGATGCACCGGCGGCCGGCCGGCGAACTTTGGCGGAATCTCGATCATCGCCTTGTTGATGAGGACGGCGACGGGATTGAGGTCGCTCGCGTAGGCCTCCAGGCCGAGCCGCTGAGCCTCCAGCGGAATCGCACCGCCGCCGGCAAAGGGGTCGTGCAGGCCCGGCATCTTCTCGGGATTGAAGAGATCGGCGGCCTGCGGGTGGTTCTTGTTGAGTTCGCAGACCTCCCGCCAACTCTTACGGATTTCCTCGCGGGCACGCTCCAGCACTTCTTCGTTGGTCGTGTTCTCCCAGAGGACGAGTTCCTCGATGATCTTGAAGAGCCGCTGACGGGCTTTCGTCCAGTGGCCGCGGACTTGCTTGTTCGGCACCGCACCGGGGTTCTGGTGCCACCAAAGGTCTTCCGGGTCGTTCACCAACTGGCTGAAGATGACGGCCCGCGCCGCCGCCAGCGGCCGGCGCGCCCACCAGAGGTGGAGCGTCGAGGGATGCCCGTGGCGGATCGACTTTTCTCTCGCGGCGGCGGCGTTGATCGCATCGAGCGGCAGCGCCACCTCGATGAGTTTCTTGGGCGACACAATGGGATGATCGGTCGCAGTGCTCATGCGTACAAAACCTTGCCGCTGGCCGAAGGGGCGGGATACGATGTCACCGTGACCACGCTCCTCGAGATCAAGGCGGCCATCGACAGGCTCAGCCCGCGGGAATACGCGGAGTTGATGGCGATGCTCCATCCGGCGACCGATGACGACTGGGACCGCCAGATTGCCGCCGACGCCGCCGCTGGCCGGCTCGACCACCTCGTCGCCGAGGCCCGGGCCGACATCGCCGCCGGTCGCTGTCGGCCGCTCGAAGATCTGCTGGCCGAAGACGGCGATGCCGCCACAGAGACGGGGCAGTGAGAATTCAGAGCGTCGCGAACCGACGGTTCTGGCAGGCTTTTCGGGGGTTGCCCCGCGACGTGAGGAAACAGGCGACCGCCGCCTACCGCGTGTGGCAACGAGACGCGTTTCATCCTTCGCTCCACTTCAAGAAGGTGGCACCGGATCTGTGGAGCGTGCGGGTCGGCCTGGCCCACCGGGCACTCGGGCAGTTCGACGGCGATCTGCTTGTGTGGACGTGGATCGGTAACCACGCCGACTACGACCGCTTGCTGAGGTAGGCCCCTCATGCCGGCCTCCCTGCGAGAAGGTGCTCGAGCGAGTAGTTGATGCTCGCCACGCCGGGCTCGGGTTCCCGCTTGAACGGGTTGGCGACGTAGCGCGGCTCTTCGACGGAGTCGTCGGGGTTCACGAACACGATCGCGAGCACAAACTTGTCCGCCTGGTTCACCGCGTAGGTGACTTCGTTGAACGTGACGGTGATCGTGTCCGCCCCGGCGGCCCGGCCCTTGACCTCGATGTGCCGCGGCAGGGGCATGACGCCGTCGTCCGCGGGCGGGTAACTCGTCACATCCCAGCCGCACTTCTTGTCTGACACATCCTCGACGCGGCACCCTCTGGCGCGTTCGAGGGTCATCACGGCCTGCATCGCGAGCCGTTCGATCTTCGTGCGGGCGGCGGCGTCGGCGGACGTGAGCGCCGGCCCCTCGCCCTTGAGTTCGCGGAGCAGGCCGGCCGGGATGACAATCGCGCCGCCGAGCACGACGGGCGTGGCGCTTTGAATCTGCTTCATCGCAAGGAGTTCCTTGCGACGGTGTTCAAGGCGGGCTTGGAGGTCTTTGAGTGTCCGCGCGACGTTCTCCAGATGCCGGGCCACGTCCTTGCCGGCGGCCTTGTCGTCGCGGAGTTTCTTGGCGCGGTCGCTCTGGAAGTTGATCTCGTCGGTGAGGCGGGTGTTCACCGCGGCGAGGGTGCGATCGACGTGGTCGATACGCCGGGCCTTGACCTCTTGAAAGTGTTCGGGGACGAGCGACGAGGCGGCGAGGGCGACGGCCTTGGATTCGAGGTCGCTCGCAAGCCACGGCGCGGAGAGAACGTCGGCAATCCGGCTACGGTCGGCTGGCAAGAGCGGCTGGAGATCGAGGTGGGGCGCCCAGCCGGCGAAGGTGGCCGTGCCGTCGGGCTTCACGCGGACGAACTGCATCCGCTTGGAGAGCACGATGCCGTCGCCACCCTTGACCTCGTGGGTGAGCAGGAAGAGCAAGGCGGGGTCGCGGCCGTCGTCGGTGGGATCGACGAAGATCGCCCCCTGCCGCATCAGGTTGGCGTGCTTTTCGAGGATGAGGTCGGTGACCGCCAGCATCAGCGGGTGGCCGGGGTGCATGAGCACGGCCCGCGGCACCCCCGGCTCGTCGAGCGGCTGGATCGCCTCCCGCTCGAAGCAGACGCGGTCGTATCGCTTCAGCACCGGCTCCTGCTCGCGGCGGTTGCGGCCGGTGATCCGCCGGTCGCGCTCGCGGATTTCGAGCGGGACATGGGTGATCTCATAGCGGCCCGGCTCGCGGCGGTGGATCGCCCCGCCGAGCGCGGCGAAGGCCCGCATGAAGAAGGCCCGCACGAAGAACGGCTGGAGGCGGCGGGCCTCGGCCTTCTCCATCTCCTCCTTCACGGCGAAGAGCCGCTCGGGGCTCATCGTCTGCTCGGCCAAAGCGTTGCGGCCGAGGAGGTTTTTGAGATGGTCGTGGTCGAAGGCGTGGTCGATGCGCTGCCGGAGCCGGGCTTTTACATCTTCGCGGTCGTTGTATTTGATGGCGGCGACGAGGAGGTCTTTGAGGGAGCGTGGCCGCTGGGAGCCGTCGGCGTCGGTGCCGTCGTCATCCCCAAAATCAAAAACTTCGCCGAGGATGTTGAAGACGCGGCCCTTGAGGGCTTCGCACTCGATGGCGAGTTTTTCGAGCAGCCTGTGGTAGACGGCACCTTCGCGGGTTTCCTTGGCGACGAGGTTCCAAAGGTGGCAGACCTCGGTCTGGCCGATGCGGTGGATACGGCCGAACCGCTGCTCCATGCGGTTGGGGTTCCACGGAAGGTCGTAGTTGACCATCAGGTGGGCGCACTGGAGGTTCACGCCCTCGCCGGCCGCGTCGGTGGCGACGAGCACCCGCACGTCCTTGTCGGAGCGGAACAGTGCCTGGGCCTTCTTCCGTTCGTCGCGCTTCGTGCCGCCGTGGATCGTGGTGATCGCGTCGGGGTTGCCGAGGACGTGGCCGATCTTGTCGCGGAGGTAGTTCAGCGTGTCGCGGTGCTCGGTGAAGATGATGATCTTCCGCTGCCGGCCGTCGGCATCGTGCATCTCCGGCGTGTTCTGGAGGAGCTTTGAGAGTTCGTCCCACTTGCGGTCTTTGCCGGAGTCCCGGACGGCCTTCGCCTGGGCCTCGAGGTCGGTGAGGATCGTGATCTCGGCTTCGAGTTCGGCGATCGACTGGGCCGCGGTGGCGTCGTCGATGAGCTTCTCTTCGAGCGTCTCCTGCTCGTTGGCGTCGAGGTCGTCGTCGTCCTCTGGAATGTCGGCGACGACCGCGGCCAGAGCCTGCCGGCCCCGCTTGCCGAGTTTCTCTTCGCGGAGGCGGTCGGCCAGCCGTTCGCGGCGGCGGCGGAGCGACTGGTAGATCGCCTCGGGGCTGGAGGCGAGCCGCCGCTGGAGGGACGTGAGGGCGAAGCCGACGGAGCCTTTCTGCGGCCCCTTGAGTTCGTCGGCCTTGCCCATCTCCGTCTTCACGTAGTCGGTGACCGACTCGTAGAGGGCGGCCTCGATGTTGGAGAGCGTGTAGTTGACGACGTAAGCCTTCCGCTCCGGGAACAGCGGCCGGCCGTCGAACTTGACCAGCTCCTCCTTGACCATGCGGCGCATGAGGTCGGAGGTGTCTACCTTGTGAGCCCCGTCGCGGAACTTGCCGTAGAAGCGGTCGGAGTCGAGAAGCGACAGGAAGAGTTGAAAATCTTCCTCCTTGCCGTTGTGCGGCGTGGCCGTCATCAGGAGGAGGTGGCGGGCCTCCTTGCCGAGCCGCTCGCCCAGGCGGAAGCGGGCGGTCCGCTCCAGTTTCGAGCCGGAGTAGTGGGCGGCGAGTTTGTGGGCCTCGTCGAAGACGACCAGGTCCCAGCCGGCGGCGAGGAGTTTTTCCTGAAGCGGGCCGGGCCGCTTCTCCTCGCCCTCGTTGCCGAGCTCGCCGCGGGAGAACTGGTCGAGGCGGACGATGAGTTTGTCGGTGTTCTCGAAGGGGTTCGTGCCGGCGGTGGCGTCGTCGAGCGACCCTGTGAAGACGCGGAACTCCAAGCCGAACTTCTCGAAGAGTTCGTCCCGCCACTGATCGACGAGGCTGCCGGGGGCCACGATCAGCACCCGCGCGGCGTCGGCCCGCATGACGAGTTCGCGGATGTAGAGGCCCGCCATGATCGTCTTGCCGGCCCCGGGGTCGTCGGCGAGGACGAATCGCAGGGGCTGCTTGGGCAGGAGCGACTCGTAGACGGCCGTGATCTGGTGGGGCAGCGGGTCCACGTTCGAGGTGTGGACCGCCATCATCGGGTCGAACAGGAACGCCAGTTCGATCCGCTTGGCCTCGCAGGCGAGCTGGAAGGCTTCGGCGTCGCCGTCGAACGCCCACGGCCGCTCGGCGGCGGCCGGGGCGATCGAGTCGGCGTCGGCCGGCGTGAGGAGCCGTTCCCGGATGTTGCCGTCTGGGAGCCGGTAGATGACCTGGAGGGCCGTGTCGCCCATCGGGATGACCTGCACGACCTTGCAGACGAGGTCGGGCTCCAGGCCCGTCAGGGAGGCTCCGGGGGTGATTTCGGGGAGGTTCATCGGGGATTGATCGGCGTGGGCGGCGATTCCAGAGGCACCAACCTATCCGCCGATCGGCCCCCTCGTAAGGATGCGCCGGCCAGTAGGGGCGTCGCGGGTGGCGGCGGGCGCCGCGAGGGCAGACCGCGCTGCATTGGCAGGCTACCGGGGCCGAGGGACAAGGTTGGTCCGTCGGCGGCGGGCCGCCGGGATTTGCAGCCCGTGGGAAGGGGAATGTATGCGTCCGGATCGGCCGTCGCGGTGCGCGGCTCGCGGAGCCGGTGAGCGTTTTCCCCGCTCTCGGCGAAGATCTTTTACAAGTAGCAGCGGCCGGACTTGAACCGGCGACACCCGGCTTATGAAGCCGGTGCTCTAACCAACTGAGCTACGCTGCCCTGAAGTGCCGGGCCGCATCCCGCGACACCCCGGCCGGAGCCTAGTATAGCGGACCAAAGGGCCGCCGCGTGCGGCCTCGGCGAGACCGTAGGCCCGTTGCCTCGACGCGCGCGGACATGATCCAGCACACCGCAGCAGAGCGTTCATCGCGTCGCGCGGTTGGCACTGGCGACGACCTGCAGGCCGCCCCGGAGGCTTCCGCGGATCGGCCGGACCCGACGGCGGGCGGCACGCTGAGCCGAGCCCTCGCGCTCGCCGGCCCGGCCGTGGGACTGCAGTCGCTCATCCTCCTTGTCAGCCTCACCGGCCGCTGGCTCGCCGGGAACGCCGGCACGACCGCCGCCGATCAGCTCGCCCTGCAGGGCGCGCAGACGACGTGCTTCTACCTGTCGTGGATGATCGGCTCGTTCGGCATCCTCGCCTCCGCGGGGGCCACCGCTCTGGTCGCACGGCTCGTCGGAGCGGGGGATCGCGGCGCGGCGAATCGGGCGATGCATCAGGCGATTCTCGTCGCGGGGTTTGTCGCCGTGGCGGGCTGGCTCCTCTGTGCCTTCGGGCTCGAGGGTCTGCTCCGCGCGCTCAATCTCGACGGTGCTGCCGGCGGCCATGCTCGTGACTTCCTGCACGTGATGCTCCTCTTGCTCCCGTTTCAGCTGCTCTCGAACACGCTCAACGCCTCGCTCGCCGGTGCTGGTGACACGCGAACGCCGCTGTGGATCGGCCTCGGCACGACGGCGCTGAACCTGCCGCTCGCCTGGATCGGGTTTCGCGGTCTCGGCGACTGGCCCGGTGTCGGGCTGGCGGGCATCGCGTGGGGTGCCGGCCTGAGCCAGGGGCTCGGCACGATCGCGCTGGTGGCACTGCTCGTGCGCGGGCGGTCCGGGCTCCGGCTGCGCGCCCGCCTGCTCAGGCCCGATCGCGGGCTTCTCGGGAGGCTCCTGCGGATCAGCCTGCCCGCCGCGGCCGAGAGCGCGGCGATGGTCGGCGGCCAGATGGTGTTTCTGTCGGTGGTGAACCGGCTGGGGGACGCTGCCCGCGGGGCGCACGGGATCGCGTTGGGCTGGGAGTCGCTCGCGGAAATGTTCGGCATGGCGTTCGGAGTGGCTGCGAGCGTGCTCGTGGGACAGAACCTGGGCGCGGGTCGGCCCGACGAGGCCCGGCGCAGCGGCCTCGTCGCCTACGGGTGTGGGGCCGTGCTCATGGTGGCGGGTGGCGTCGTGTTCCACGTGTTCGCGAGGCCGCTCTTCGAGTTCTACTGCCCCCGTCCGGAGCAGGCTCCCGTGGTCGCGGCGGGCGTGCCGGTGCTGCGGCTGGTGGCCTTCGCCATGCCCGCCCTCGCGGCCTGCCACATCTTTTCGAGCGCCCTGCGCGGCGCGGGGGACACACGATCCGCGCTGCTGGTGACGACGCTCGGCTTCTTCGCCGTCCGCCTCCCGCTCACGTTTCTCGCGTGTGAGGAGGTGGTGCACCTGCCCGGCGGCCCGACGCTGACCGGCCTCGGCCTCGGCCTCTACGGCTGCTGGATCGCCATGCTCGCCGACCTGTGGGTGCGGGGCGGTCTCTTCGCGGGACGATTCATTTTCGGCAGGTGGGACCGCACCCGCGTCTGACCGGTGCCCGTGGACTCTCGGCGGCGATGCCTCGGCGTGGTCAGTCGTCCTCGGCCTCGAGCTGCCGACGGGCGGCCGCGAGCTCCGCCTGGCCCGCCTCGTCGACACGCGGATACTCGAGGCCGAGCCCGCGAATCGTGCCCGCGAGCACCGCCGCGACGACCGCACGGCTGATCCACTTGTTGTCGGCGGGAACCACGTACCAGGGCGCCTCGTCGGTGCTCGTCGCCCCGATCGCCGCCTCGTACGCCTCCATGTAGGCATCCCAGTGCCCGCGCTCACGCACGTCGCCCACCGAGAACTTCCAGTTCTTCTCCGGCGCGTCGAGCCGCTCGAGGAACCGCCTGCGCTGCTCCCCGCGCGAGACATTGAGGAAAAACTTCACGATCGCCGTGCCGTTCCTGGCCAGGTGCCTTTCGAAGGCGACGATGTCCTCGAGCCGGTGGCGCCAGAACGAGGGGCCGACCTTCACGTGGGGAATGCGCTGGGCATCGACGAGGTGTGGATGCACCCGGACGATCAGCACCTCCTCGTAATGCGAGCGATTGAAGATGCCGATGCGGCCGCGTTCCGGCAGGGCGAGCATCGACCTCCAGAGCCAGGTGTGCTCCAGCTCCTTCGCCGTCGGGTGCTTGAACGAGTGCACCTCCACGCCCTGCGGGTTGACGCCGCTCATCACGTGCTTGATCGCGCCGTCCTTCCCCGCCGCATCCATGGCCTGGAACACCACGAGGATGCTCCAGCTGTCGGCGGCGTAGAGCAGTTCCTGGGCCTCGGCCAGTTCCGCACGGCTCTCCTCGAGCACCCGGTCCGCGATCTCCTTCCGTTCTTTCTTCGGAACGTCGAGGTCGCCCGCCCAGGCCGGATCGTGGTCGGCGAGCCGGAATGGCCGGTCCGGGCGGACGCGAAAGGCCTTCTGAATCCGTTCGAACGTGAAGCGCTCGTGCATGGTCGGTCCCCGGAGCCGAGGGTGGGTTCTCGCCGTGAGGCTATATATAGGACATGCCGAACCGCAGAACACAGGGCGATGCCACGGCGGCCACGCGCGTGCTCGTGATCGAGGACGAGGAGACGTCGCGACGCGCGATCGCGCAGGGCCTGCTCGAGGCCGGCTGCAACGTCGTCGAGGCAGCCGACGGCGTCGCCGGCCTGGAACTCGCGGTGCGCGGGGGCATCGACGTCGTGCTGCTCGACCTGCGGCTGCCCAGCCTCGACGGCGAGCACCTGCTGGAGAAGCTCCGACGCAGCTCCGCCGTGCCGGTGCTCGTCGTCTCGGCGAAGCGGGACGAGGACGACCGGATCGAGGCGCTCAATCTCGGGGCCGACGACTACCTCGTGAAGCCCTTCACGATCCGGGAGCTCCTCGCGAGGATGCGCGCCGTGCTGCGGCGGGTCGAGGGGGAGGTGACCACGACCCTGCGGATCGGCGACGTGACGATCGACTTCGCCTCCCGGACGGTCGCGCTGGCCGATGCCCGCGTGCCGCTCACCGCGCTCGAGTTCGACGTGCTGGCGTGCCTCGCCCGGCGGCGCGGTCGGCTCGTGTCACGGGAGGCGATCGACGCGGCGATCCATCCGCGGCAGGCGATGCTCGGCGTGGAGGGGGGCACGGACGGTCACGAAGCGGTCAGCAACGTCGTGGACGTGATCGTCCTGCGGCTGCGCAAGAAGCTCGGACACGGCCTCATCCAGACCCGGCGCGGCCAGGGTTTCATCATCGATGGATGAGGCCGTCGCAGCTCCCGTGACCGGAGTCGTGTCCGTGGCCGTCGGCCGCTGGCCCGCGTCGTTGCGCGGCCGGTTCGCGCTCTGGCTCGGGCTGCTGGTGCTCGTGAGTGCCGTCTCCATCCGCGCCCTGCACTATCGGGCGACCGTCGAACTCCTCGCGCGGGACATCGACGTGCAGCTCTGGTCGCGGCTCGGAGCCCTCAAGGCGCAGGAGCGGTTCGCGCCCGACACGCTCCTCGACCCCCACTTCCGTGTCGCGGATCTTTTCCTGCCGAGCCCCGCGCACGCGTCGGGCTGGACGGCAAGGCACGCCGTCGGCCTCGGATCGCCCATCGATGAACGGGTCGCTCCGGCCGACGCGTTCGCGTGGTTCGCCGGCGTCTGGCGGCGCGACGGGACTCCCGTCGATGCGCTCGACCTGCCTCCGGGCTTCGCCTGGGATGAAGCCTGGCGCGAGCAGCTCGACACGCTCTGGACATCGGCCGACGGCCGCCACCGCCTCGCCGCGACCGCCGGTTCGCACGGCACCGTGCTGGTCGCGGGCACGCCGCTCGCCGGCCTGGGGATCGCGAAGCGCGCGACCCTCCTCACCCACCTCGCCACGTTCGCCATCTGGACGCCTGTCGTCCTCGGTTTTGCGTGGTTTCTGCTGTCGCGACTGCTTCGTCCGCTGAGGTCCATCGCGGCGACGGCCCGACGCATCCGGGCGGGGCGCTTCGACGAGCGGATCGACGTCGCCGGGGCGGACGTGGAGATCGCCGGGGTCGCGGGGACGCTCAACGACATGCTCGACCGGCTCGACGCGGTGCGCGTGGCACAGTCCCGCTTCAACGCCGACGTGGCCCATCAGCTGCTCAACCCCGTGCACGGGATTCTCCTCGAGGCCGACGTAACGCTGTCGCGCCCGCGCACCGAGGCGGAACTCGCGACTGCCGTCGGCCGGATGGGCGACCTCGCGCACCGGATCGAGGCGCTCTGCGAGGCGCTCCTCACGTTCTCGCGCACCGCGGCGCTCCAGCCGGAGCGGCTCAGACGCCTCGAGCTCGAGCCGATCGTGGCCGAGGCCGTCGAGCAGGTGCTGCCGGCGGCAGGGCCACGCGGCATCGCGATCGAGGCGACGGGATCGGCGATCGTGAAGGGGGACGAAAGCCTGCTCCATGAGGTGTTCGTCAACCTGCTCGACAACGCGGTCGCGCATTCCCACGACGGCAGCCGCATCGACGTCGTCACCCAGGCGTGCGCCGACGGGTGCCGCGTGAGCGTCGTGGATCACGGGACCGGCGTCCCGCCCCATGGTGTCGCCCATCTCTTCGAGCGGTTTCACTCGGCGTCTCCCGGCGGCGGTCACGGGATCGGCCTCGCGCTCTCGAGAAGCATCCTGCGGGCGCACGGCGGTGACATCGTGCACGTCCCGACGCCCGGAGGGGGCGCCACCTTCGAGGTGCGGTTTCCCGCCACGTCGCAGGCTGCCAGAAGCGTGCAGGCTCCGACCCGAGGTCGCGAGGCTCGGCTGGTGCCGTCGCGGGGCTGACGCCGCGGGCGGAGCGGCTCCGCCCAAGGCGGGCATGGCGGCCGTCGCACGCCTGCGTGTCCGGACGTCGTCCATGAATCGTGGATGAACGGCGCGGGCCACGTGGTGCCGCCGGCCCACAGGGTGATGTGGGGCATTTCCCACGGTTTTCCGGCATTTGCGGCGGATCGTCCGCCATGTGTCGTTCACGGAACGAGCCACGCGAACCCCGGTCGGGTGCGTGATGCGTAGTGGAAGACGGGTCAGGTGGGGCGTTCAGGTCGGCCAGACCATGCCCCCGTCCCGTGGCTTCGATCGCGAGAGTGTGCACCACGTTCCGCTACGCAAGGAGACTCGACCATGGATGCCTTCGACATCGTCACGCTCCTCTTCTCCCGGTTTCCCTCGCGTCAGCTGCGACGCGGTGCCACGCGGCGGCTGCGGCGTGTGCTCCGGCGATCGGGTGTCTCGTTCCATCCTGAAACGCTCGAGCGTCGCTCGATGATGTCGGCCACGATGCCCGACATGTACGCCCCGCTCGTCCTGCAGGGTGACCCCGCTGCGGCGCTGGTGCTGAACAGCAGCGGGTCGACCGCCGTCGGTCCGTTCCTCGTCGGGGCGGCGCCCCGCACGTTCACCATCACCTGGGCCTGGAACGAGAGCCGCACCTTCTCCGATTTCAACCCCGCGGCGGACGTTCTCGCGCTCGACTGGTTCCGCGGAGCCGATCTCGAGTTGACGCAGCAGGGTGGCTCCACCGTCCTGCGCATCCCGTCGATGCAGCAGTCGTACACGCTCACCGGCGTGGCGCTCTCGACGCTCAAGATGTCAAACTTCACGTTCAAGGACGCGTCCGCCGGGACATACCTCGCGAGCGTCGTCGGCACGGTGGTCGCCCCGGCCCCGGCCCCCGCGCCCGCCCCCGCGCCCGCCCCCGCCCCGGTGACCGGCGGCGCGACGTTCGGCGTCACGTCGAACTGGGGTAGCGGTTTCAACGGCGACGTGACCGTGCGGAACACGACCTCCGCCGGCGTCACCGGGTGGCGGGCGACGTTCGATTTCGACGGCGAGATCACGAGCCTGTGGAACGGAACGGTGAGCAGTCGCGTGGGCTCGACGCACGTCGTCACGAATGCGTCGTGGAACGGCGCACTCGGCGCGGGTGCGTCCGCGACCTTCGGCTTCACGGCGACGACCGGTGGGAGCGGGGCGGTCGTCCGCAACCTGCGCGTCGACTTCCTCGGAGCGACGGCGCCTGCCCCGACCCCGACTCCGACTCCGACCCCGACCCCGACTCCGACTCCGACTCCGACTCCGACCCCGACTCCCACTCCGACTCCGACGCCAGTTCCGGCACCGATCGGTGCGCCGAACACGCCATCGCTGGGGATCAACACGGCGACGGACGGCAGCTACACGCTGACGTTCAACATCTGGTCGGGAACGACTGCGACCCGGTGGAAGCTCCTCGAGAACGGTTCCGTCATCCACGAGGCGAATCTCCCGGCCGGTGCCGCGCCGCAGTCGGGAAGCTTCACGGTCACCCGGCCCCGCTACGGCGCCTACCTCTACCAGGCTGTCGTCGCGAATGCGGCCGGTGAGAGCGTGAGCAACACGCTGATCAAAACCGTCGAAGGGGCGAGCACGATCCGCATCGACGAGGTCGATGCCGGCGGCCAGTCGCTGCAGATGACGGTCGATCAGGGCACACGCACCTACACCCTGTCGGCGCTCGGAGCCACCCAGACCAACTTCACGGTCGCCTCCAACAACCGCTCCGTCGCCCGGGCGAGCATCGTCGGTGGCAGGCTGGTGGTCGAAGGCCTGTCGGCGGGCCGTGCCTCGTTCCGCCTCGAGGACACCGTCTCGGGAGCCGTCCGATTCATCGGCGTGCGCGTGAAGACGGCGGCCGGCCAGATCCCCGGAATGCCCGACTATGTCGCCGTCGGCTCGGTCAGCGAGGACACGCCGAGCGACCTCGCGTTCTGGAAGGACTTCACGGCCGAGGACCGCAACAAGTTCATGGACGTGCGCTACATCTACCTCAACGGCGGCCCGGAGATGGGCTGGAGGACATGGAGCGCGCAGGACGGCGGTCGCCTCGTCAGCTACATCCGTGAGAGCCTCAAGCTCGGGATGATCCCCTACCTCGTCTACTACAACATCCCCGACGGCGGCGAGAGCTACTACACGAACCTGCAGCACGTCCAGAGCGAGGCCTACATGCAGGCCTACTACAAGGACCTGAAGTTCGCCCTCGACCTGATCCGTGAGCATGCCCCGGACGAGCAGGTGGGCATGATCCTGGAGCCCGATTTCATCGGCTACATGATGCAGAACTCGGGTCTGCAGCCCGGCCAGATCGCCACCCAGACCGGGGCGGCCTACGCCTCGGGGGTGCTGACGGCGGGGGTGGACCCGTCGTTCGCGAACAACCTCAACGGGCTCGTGCAGTCGATCAACTACACGATCGGGAAGTACGCGCCCAACGTGTCGTTTGGCTGGCAGTTCAACCTGTGGGCCTCGCCCGGCGTCACCGTCGGCATCCCGTCCAACGGCCTCATGCGCCTGACCGACACCCTGGGCATCGAGGCGGGGCGTGCCGCCATCGCCCGCGAGGCGGCGGCGATCGCGCGGTACTACGCCGACGCCGGCGTCCTCAGCTATGGGGCGGATTTCGTGTCGATCGACAAGTACGGGCTCGATGCCGGCGCCCAGAACGGGGCGGCCGCCAATCCGGCCGGCTCGACCTGGTTCTGGAATGCCGACCACTGGAACAACTACCTGCTCTTCGCGAAGACGCTGCACCAGTCGAGCAACCTCCCGGTGACGCTGTGGCAGATTCCGGTGGGGCGGATCAACGGCAGCCAGGCCCGCAATCCGTACGATCCCTCGGGCGTGTTTCCGGATCTCCCCAACACGAACACGCGGTTCGAGGACAGCGCCCCGACGTTCTTCTTCGGGGACACGTTCACCGCCACCGGATCCCGCGGCACGTATTTCGCCATGAACCGTGGCGGTGACCCGGCGATCTCGAGCAACGGCTCGACGATCACCTGGGGATCCCACATGGCGGCCGCGCGGGATGCCGGCATCACGGCGATCCTCTTCGGCGCCGGTGTCGGCGACAGCACCGACGGCGTCGGGTCGCCGCCGACCGACAACTCGTGGTGGATCACCAGGTCGCAGGAGTATTTCAAGAACGTCGTCCCACTGAACGGTCCGAGCACCCCGACTCCGACTCCGACTCCGACTCCGACCC
>Ga0214917_10001621_pt1 | contig 28714 bp, 30 predicted proteins | sample LL_1208_BB_MetaG_FD_177983 | JGI IMG/M metagenome (GOLD analysis project Ga0214917, IMG submission 177983) | Freshwater microbial communities from Lake Lanier, Atlanta, Georgia, United States - LL_1208_BB | ecosystem: Environmental > Aquatic > Freshwater > Lake | place: USA: Georgia | collected... | reverse complement strand
CCAAAATATTTCCGGCATCCCCGGCCGACCACCACATGCCGAAATAAGAAACTCCGGTGCTCAAGTTCAGGGTCGTCTGGGTGCTGTCATTGGCGAAGGTGTAGTTGGAGTTGTTGGCCCCACCGTACACATCCACGGAATTGACCTTCACACTGGTGAAAGTTCCTGTCCCACCCCAACCCGACCAGCTGACGCTGGATTTCACCCCCGTTCCAATCGAGTTAAAATCGTAGGTAAAGCTGCTGAGCACCGGTGAACTCATAACTCCGGCAGCCTCATAGGTCACCACCATGCTGGAGGCCGCCCCCACTGGCATGGAGGCAATCACCAGGCAAAGAAGCGAATGAAAAAGAGAGCGCATATGAGAATTGGGATAAAACCCTTAACTATACTGATAGAAGGGCTTTGTAATTTTGCAAGTAGCTCAAATTCTATAAAATGCGTTGCCCATCATTGCTTTACAGATTCCGAAAGCCGAAAGGTGCCCCCTGCGGATGACTGACTCAGGCTATCAACGGCATTGCGACCTAAACCCGCCAGGGCTATGAAAACTCCCCAATGCAAAATATCGCTCTGGCCTTCCTATTGTCGGTGCTCTTGTTCTTCTCGGAAGGCAAGTCCCATGCCGAACCGGTGCAAAAAGGAACCCTACGGCTTCAAAATTCGCCGAACCCATCGGCCCAGATTGTTAAAATCGGTTTTTACCCCGTCTCGGTCCATCAGTTGGATGTCGCCAATAGCACCTACTACATCGACACCTATGTCTGGCTACGTTGGAAGGGGGCGATCGATCCGACCAAAACCATCGAATTCGTCAACATGGTGGAGGACTGGGGACGGCAACTCTCCTTTCTGCTTCCGACACCGAAGCGGGAAGCAGACGGTTCCTTCTACCAAATCATGCGGATGGAAGGCCGCTTCAACCAGCCCTTCTCCCTCTCGGACTACCCGCTCGACCGGCAGCGCCTCAGCATCAAAGTGGAGGACCAAACCTACGGCATTGACCGGTTGGCCTTTGTCATCGACACGACCGATAGCGGCGTGGGCGATCTGGTGCGAATCCCGGGCTGGAACCTCGAGGGTTGGAAGGCCGATACTTTTGCCCACGACTACCAGAGCGACTTTGGCGACAAAGACACACCCCAGGTCTACTCCATGGCACGCTTCAGCATCGAAATCTCCCGACCCGTCAGCTTTTTCTTTTGGAAGCTGCTGCTTCCCCTGATGATGGTCATCATCGCGGCCATCGCGGCCCTTTTGATCCGGCCCCAGCTGCTCGGAGAACGGGCGGCCCTGCCGGCGGCCGCACTTCTCTCGGCCATCTTCCTGCAGAAAAGCTACTCCGACTCCCTGCCCGACCTCGGTTACCTCGTCCTGATGGACCAAATCTACCTGATCGCCTACCCGCTGATTATCCTGACGCTGATCCGGGTGATCTACGCCTACTTGCAGGTGGAAGGCGCCAAAATTGCCAAGATGCAGGCAGTCCATCGGACCGATCTCCGGCTTCTGGCCCTGCTGCTGGCGATTTTCGTCGTGGGCGTAAGTCTGATCGTTGCCCTGCGCTAAGCCCCTGTTTTACAACTCCCCTCCACGCACCATGTCAACCTGACCTGGGCGGAGCTTCCTGATTCGAAAGAATGGAGAAAATCAATACGTCCACCCAAACAGCTTCCAACCGTCGTTCGGGCGCTGCGAACCGTCGGGAGAATCCATCATGTTGTTGCTGAACGTCGGCGCCGTTCCCCTCTCCTGGATCACCTCGGAATAGACCGGTTTGTTTGGACTGGCCGGATTGATCGAGTCCCATCCGCGGTTGGCCATCACCACAAACATTCCCACATCCGGACTGTTGTCCTCGTCCTTGATGATGCTTCTGGCCTGTTCCTCTTCCGGATTCGCCACTGCCCTCTGCACTTGGTCGTTGCCTTTCGAACTCGAGGAAGAACTTGAGCTGCCTGAATTAACTGTCCGGGCCCCGTCCAACGGGCTTTTTTTGGCCGGCACCGGCTTCACCGCTCCACCGGCCGTCGCGTCATTGGTCTGAGCCTGCACGACCCCGAAAAAGGGAAGTAGAGCCACCGCAAACGTTACTAAAAACCTCATAACCTTATGTTAACCGCCGTTTTTTCAGGGTCAAACCGCCCTTCCCTCGACAAATCACCCCCGCTTGGCACGATTCTGACGTGCGGATCCTCGCTCTCGACCCCTCCCTCCGGGCCACCGGGTACGCCGTTCTTGAGGGTACCGCCGAAAAACCCGTGGTCCTGGCCTCCGGCACGATCAAAAACCCCGCCTCCCGACCCTCCCACGAGTGCCTGATCGAGATTCACGACCGCCTGCACGATCTCATCCAACAACACGCCCCCGAAGCCCTTGCCATTGAGCTTGTGATCTACGTCCAAAACACCCGCACCGCCGTCATCCTGGGAGCCGCCCGGGGCGCCGCTCTCCTCGCCGCCGCCCGGGGCGGTCTCGCCATCCACGAGTATCCCCCGAAACTGGTCAAAAAATCCGCCACCGGCAAAGGCGCCGCCAAAAAAGAGCAGGTTGCTTTCATGACCCGCGCCCTCTTCGGCCTCCGCCACAACCCCGCACCCGACGAGGCGGACGCCCTCGCCGTCGGCCTCACCCACCTCCGTCGCTCCGCCTTTTCCTCGCGGCTCGTTTCGGCAGACTCCTGAAATGATCGCTTTTTTGGAAGGCACCCTGGACGAATCTTGGCCCACACGGGCCGTCATCAACTGCCACGGCATCGGTTACGAGGTTCTCATCCCCGTCACCACCTATGATCGCCTCCCCCCAGCAAAGGAAAAAGTCCGGCTCCTGACCCATCTGGTGGTGCGGGAAGACGACCACACGCTCTACGGATTCTTCACCACCGGCGAACGAGATCTTTTCCGCCTTCTCCTTCATCATGTCTCCGGAGTCGGCCCCAAAACCGCTCTCTCCATCCTCGCCAGCACGACTCCCACTGCGGTGCGCGATGCCGTGGCCACGGGGGACACCACCACTCTGGCCAAGCTCAAGGGCCTCGGCAAAAAGACGGCGGAACGAATCGTCCTGGAACTTCGGGATAAACTTCCCGCCCTCGATGCCTTGGCCGGTGGCGCTCCCTCCAAAGGATCGCCCGCCCCGCTGGCGGGAAATTCCCAGGATGCCCTCCTCGCCCTTCTTGCCTTGGGTTATAAATCCGCCGAAGCGCAGAAAGCCCTTGCCGGTCTCGACTCCTCCCTCCCCTCCGGCGACCTCGTCCGCGAAGCCCTCCGCAAGCTCGGATAAAATACAACTGGGCTGGGGCGGTTATACCCTAACGCCCCCTCCTATCTTCCTCCCTTCTTTCGCTCCCCCTTTTGACCTAAGTTAAAACTCCCCGTGAGCCCGATCACCAACCTTGCCGGTTACCGCTTCACCCCCCTTGAGGAACCGGAAAAATGGAAAGCCAAACTTCTTCCCCGTTGCCGCGAACTCGGCTTGAAGGGGACCATTCTCCTTGCCTCCGAAGGCATTAACTTCTTTCTCGCCGGCACCCGCCCCCAGTTGGACCCCGTCCTCGCGATCCTTCGTTCCATCCCCGGGATGGCCGATCTGGCACCCAAGGAAAGTTTCAGCGCCACGCAACCGTTTCAACGGATGCTGGTGAAGGTCAAAAAAGAGATCGTCCCCTTTGGCGTCGAGGGAGTGGACCCGGCCCGGCGGCCCACTCCGAAAATCAGCGCCCGCGAACTCAAAAACTGGCTGGATGAAAAACGTTCCCTCACCCTCCTCGACGTCCGCAACAACTACGAGGTCCGCCTGGGCACCTTTCAGCACGCCCTGAACCCCAAGATCGACAACTTCCGCGACTTCCCCTCCGCCGTACGGAAAATGGATCCTGCGCTGAAAACCCAACCCGTGGTGATGTTCTGTACCGGGGGCATCCGCTGCGAGAAGGCCGGACCGTTCATGCAAAAGGAGGGATTCGAAAAGATCCTCCAACTGGACGGCGGCATCCTGAAATATTTTGAAGAGGTGGGCGGCGAGCATTTTTCCGGTGAATGTTTTGTCTTCGACGAACGGGTCGGCGTCGACAGCCAGCTCCGGGAGACCGACTCGGTGCTTTGTTACAACTGCCAGATGCCCCTCCTCGCCTCCGACCTGAACCACCCCCACTACGTCTACGAGAAGTCCTGCCACTACTGCTTTCACGGCAAACCCAAGGGCAGGGGCAACACGACCGGGCACCTCGGTTAACGCCCCACTCTTGCACTTTCAAACTTCCGTGTTTTCTCCAAGATCGACTCCGTGCCCGCCAAACCCGCCACCCAACTGAATGCCGAGCCGAAACCCGGCGATGCCATCGACCAGTCTCTCCGCCCCACTCGCCTCGCCGATTTTACCGGCCAACCCAAACTCAAGGATCGCCTCAGCATTCTCCTCGATTCCGCCCGGGCCCGCTCCCAGCCCCTCGACCACCTTCTTCTCAGCGGTCCTCCCGGGCTTGGTAAAACCACCCTCGCCCACATCCTCGGCGCGGAAATGAACGCCACGGTCCGGACCACCTCCGGCCCGGCGATTGAAAAGGCCGGCGATCTGGCCGGCCTCCTGACCGGGCTGCAGGAAGGCGACATTCTCTTCATCGACGAGATCCATCGTCTTTCCAAGGTGATCGAAGAATACCTCTATCCCGCAGTGGAGGATTTTCGGATCGATATCGTCATCGACCAAGGGCCGGCCGCCCGCTCCGTCCGACTCAACCTCCCCCGCTTCACGCTCATTGGCGCCACCACCCGGGCAGGACTGCTCAGCGCCCCGCTTCGTTCCCGCTTTGGGGTCAGCCACCGCCTCGACTACTACTCCGCGGAAGACCTCACCTCCATCGTTCGCCGCTCCGCCGGGTTGTTGGAGGTGAAGCTCGAGGATTCGGCTGCTCCGGAAATCGCCCGTCGCAGCCGTGGCACGCCCCGGATCGCCAACAACCTCCTTCGCTGGGTTCGCGACTATGCCCTTGCCCGCACCCAGGGCGTGGCCACCGCCTCCTCGGCCGTCACCGCCTTGGAAATGTTGGAGATCGACAAAAACGGCCTCGATGAAATGGACAAACGTCTCCTCCAGGCATTGACCGGCAAATTTAAAGGAGGGCCGGCCGGTCTACACTCGCTGGCCGCCGCCGTCGGGGAGGAACCCGGCACGCTGGAGGAGGTTCACGAGCCTTATCTGATTCTCGAAGGCTACCTGCAACGCACCCAGCAGGGACGGGTGGCACTCCCACGGGCCTACGAAGTTCTGGGCCTGAAGGTCCCCGCCTCGCAGCCCTCGTTGCTCTGATTCATTTCATGATCCGAATCCCTGGATGGGTGGCTCTGCTCGGGCTGGTATTTGTTTTTTCTACCCTCGCCGAGGACGAGGAGGAGGTGAAACTCTGGCCCCCTCGCGAAGGTGGGAAAAAAGCCGTCATGGCCGCGAGCCAGGCCCTCTGGTGGAACAAAGACAATCCCGAGGCCCGCATTCTCAAGGCCCGGGCCCTCGATTTTTCCGGACGCTATGCCGAGGCCGAGCAGGCCGCCCTCTCGGCCCTCGAGATCGCCCCGCGAGACCCCTCGGTGCAGCGAATCCTGGGACGCAGCCTGCTTCATCAAAATAAAATTGCCGCCGCCAAAACCGCCCTCGAGCGGGCCGGCGAGTTGGGGGACCATCTTCTCGGCTCCCTGGGAAGCATGTTGCGCCCCGACCGAATGTCGACCGCCTCCCCTCCCCCTCATATCTCCCGGGCCTTGGTTCAGATTCTCGACGACCAAAACCACGTCATCGGGTCGGGTTGCTGGATCACGGCCGACGGCGTGGTTCTCACCGCCGCTCACGTGGTCGCGGGAAAACGAAGCCTCTCGGTTCGCAATGCCTTGGGAAAATTCTTCTCCGTAAAAAAAGTCTGCCCGGGGGATTTCACCGCCGACGCCATCCTGCTCCAGAGCAACGCCGAGGAGCAGATGTTCCTCCGTTTTGCCGAAGAGGACCCCAAGGAAGGCGACCCCCTCACCGTCATCGGTTTCCCCTTGGCCATCGACCTGCCTCTGACCTCCCGCGGGGTGGTCCGCGCCCTCTCCACCGGCAACGACCATCCCATGCTCACCTCGGCGCCGATGGTTCCGGGCCAATCCGGTTCCCCCGTCCTGAACGCCCAAGGCCGAATTGTCGGCATCGCCTCGCGAGGATCAATGGCCGTGCGCGGGGTCGGCGCCCCGGCACGTTCCGAGGCGACCCCACTCTCCGCCCTGCTCCACTTGCAGGATCTCTCCCTGCAATCCCCCGGTTTTGTCGATGTGAAATCCCTCCCGGGTTGGACCGACAAAAACCCGTCTTTTGACCCCGCCGTCGCCGCCGCCGAGCAGACCGTCCTCAATCAGGATTACGGCCAAGCGGAAAAGGCGATCTCGGCCGCCATCGACCGACATCCCAACGAATCCGGTCTCTATCTTCGCCGGGCCATGGTCCGGGTCGCTTGGGGCCATCCCTCCGATGCCGAGGCTGATGGGCGGCTGGCCGCCGCCTATGGTCCCGCCAGCGCCGAACCCCGCCGTTTTCTCTGTGCCTTGCTGCTGAGCATGGGTCGGAAAGAGGAGGCGGTCGCTTTCTTGGAGGAAGCTTATCGGCTGGAGCCGGATGATAGCGCCACCGCGGAGGGGCTAAGCGAGCTTCTCCAATCGATGGGCCGATATGATCAGTCCCGCCGTCCGGCGGAGGAGGCCACCCGCCTGAATCCCGATTCCGCACGGGCCTGGTCGCTGTTGGCGGCCTCCCGTCTGGCCACCGGTCGCTTGGATGGGGCAAAAGAAGCCGCGGAGATGGCCACCACCAAGGGCCCGGACGATCCCCGTAGCTGGATTCAGTTGGCGGCTTGCTCGAACGCCTTGAAGGACTTTGCCACGGCCGCCATGGCCGCCGAAAAAGCCACCCGGCTGGCCCCCGGTGATTCCCGGGCCTGGCTCAATTGGGCCACCGCCAAGACCGGCAACAACCAGTTTGCGGATGCCGCTCGCTTTGCGGAAAAAGCCTCGGAACTCGACCCCGACAACCGCGCAACTTGGAATCTCCTCGCCGCTCTCTACGCCGAACTCCACCGTCCGGAGGACGCCGAAAAAGCCCTCGCACGGGCAAAATCCCTCGAGGCCCGAACCCCACCGGGGCGTTGACCCAAAATAGTCGGAGGGTACGATCCTCTCATGAAATCCATTCGCCTGCTCGCCGCCGCCCTCCTGCTTCATCTCGGCCTCTCCATCCACGGGCAAGCGGAGCCCTGCTCCAAGACCTGCAGCCAATGCTGCCCCACCAACGCGCCGTGTTGCCCAACGTCGAACTGCAACAAAATCTGCTCGGAGTGCTGCAAAACCGAGGACTCCTGCTGCTCCGAAAAGAAATCCAAATGCTCTTCTAGCAGTTCCATCCCCTTGGAACGGGGCGGCAAAAAGATGTCCCCCTACGGGGATAAGGGTTGCCCTCGTCGCTATTAATTAGAGTCCGCTATTTCTTGGGGCGACTTGCGTCTTCCCAAAACCCAACCAGATTCAAGAGATGCGATATATTCTGACCTCCCTTCTGGCTCTCGCGGCCTCCCTCCTTTGGAACCTTCAGGCTGCCGACACTCCTACTTCCACCGAAGCTCCCAAAGCCCGGATCATTAAAACCCCGGAAGAAAAAGCCCTGGCGACGGAACAGGCGAAGACCTATCCCCTCACCACTTGTCTGGTCTCCGGCGACGGCTTGGGTGGCATGGGGGAAACCGTCGATTGTCTCTATCAGGGGAAGCTCGTGCGTTTCTGCTGCAAGGGTTGTGTCAAATCGTTCAACAAAAACCCCGACAAATATCTCAAGGAGTTGGAGTCCGCCAAAAAGCCCGCCGCCTGAAGCGATTTTCCGCGTGTGTCATAAAGGCCGCTCGGCCTTGACCGCCGCCCCGAGACAGATTATTTTTCATCCAGCATTCCGAGTATCTCCCTCGCAAGAGGGGGGTCCGCCAACCGGGGCAGGAGAAACCCACGGTGGCTGGAGAAAGACCCAAGGTCTTTTTCCGATGTGCGAGACAGGGAGAACCTGACTCGAACAAAGTTCTCCGCCGGCTGACCGCCCGCACAGGAATGTGTAGGCGGTTTTTTTATGCCCGCATCGGGATGCGTCAAAAAAAAGGAGACGCATCAACATGAGCACTGCAACCCTCGAGGCCCCCTTGGCCTCCCTCAGCATCAAAATCGATACGGAAAACCCGGATCACCACCTCTGGAACAACCATGGGACCTGGTGGGTCCACTACACCATCCACCAACCCGACTACACCAAGCGACGGGTCCGGGTCTCGCTGGAAACCCGCAACCGGCACGAGGCCCGCCAAAGAAGGGACACCCTCTTCGCCCACCTCGAGGCGGAAGGGGTGAGAACCGCTTGAAAAGCCTGCTGCCAAAATCCGGCGGAAAATGGTTTGGGTTCAATCCCCAAACTCTTAAACTCCTCGCTTCATGCCGCGGTCACTCCCCACCCTCTCGTTTGTCCTCCTTCCTGTCGTGGTCCTCGTTTCCTGCACGCCCAAAAAGCCGGTGGCACGGCAGGACCCCCCCCTTCCCGGAGGCATCGACACGGCCCGGGTCGAACCGGGACATCGCGGAGGGGTCTTCATCGATTCCACCCCCGGCGAACCCTCCACCTTCAACCCACTGGTCTCGGAAGACGCCACCTCCGGCGGATTCATCAGCCTCTTTCTGGATTCCCTCGTTCGCAACAACGCCGTCACCCAAGAGGTCGAACCCGGCCTGGCCCTCCGCTGGGACATCTCTCCCGACAACAAAACCTTCACTTTTCATCTTCGTCCGGGAATCCGTTGGTCGGACGGCCAGCCCTTCTCCGCGGACGATGTCGTCTTCACCTTCCAAGCCATTTACGACCCCCGCTTCCCCAACCGCTCCGCCTTCGATCTCTCCGTCGACGGGAAGAAATTTTTGGTGGAAAAAATCGACGACCTCACCGTCCGCCTGACGAGCCCGGAAATCTTCGCCCCCTTCCTCGAATACGTCGGTGGCGTGGGCATTCTGCCCAAACACGAACTCGAACCCGCTTTCCGCGACGGCACCTTGCTCAAGGCCTGGAACGTCAGTGTGGCCCAAAAGGAACCCCGCCGTCTGGTCGGCACCGGAGCCTTTCGCCTTCGCTCCTACCAGCCGGCTGAGCGCATCGTTTTCGAGGCCAACCCCCATTACTGGCGGGCCGACGCCCAAGGAGTTCGCCTGCCCTATGTCGATTTTCTCGTCACGAAACTCGTCAAGGATGCCAACGCCAGCACCCTTGCCTTCGCCACCGGCCAGACGGACGCCGAGGGGCTCTCCCCCGACAACGTGGCCTGGATCGACCGCTACTCCTCTCGCTACGGCTTCACCGTCCACAACCGCGGACCGTCCCCCAACACGGGGTTTGTCTGGTTCAACCAGAACCCGGGCAAGGACGCCTCCGGCAAACCGTTCGTGACTCCCCATAAGTTGGTTTGGTTCACCGACCGGCGCTTTCGTCAGGCCGTCTCGCACGGCATTGACCGCGAAGGTCTCGTTCGGGGCGTCCTCTTCGGACGCGGCCAACCCCTCTGGGGTCCGGAAACCCCCGCCAACAAAAAATGGTATAACCCCAACGTCACCCGCTACCCCTACGATCCCGCCCGCGCCCGCGCCTTACTCAAGGAAGCCGGCTTCCAATGGGGGCCCGACCAGAAGCTCCGCGACCGCGCCGGTAACCTGGTGGAGTTCACCCTCAACACCAACCAGGAAAACCAGCTCCGCGGAAACATGGCCACCGCCTTCAAGGAGAACATGCGGGACTTGGGCATCACCGTGAATCTATCGTTCCTCGATTTCGGAACTTTTGTCGGAAAAATCCAGGACTCCTACGATTACGAGGCCGGCATGCTCGGCCTTACGGGTGGCGGCGACCCGGCCGGCGGCATCTCCGTGTTTTCCTCCAAAGGACGGCTCCATCAGTGGAATCCCAACCAAAAAACCCCGGCCACCCCGTGGGAAGCACGCATCGACGAGCTCATGTCACTCCAACTCCGCACGCTCGATTATCCCACCCGCCGCAAATATTTCGACGAGGTGCAGAAAATCATGAGCGATGAAACTCCCTACATCTATCTCGTCACCGCCAACGCCTACGTTGGCCTCAAGGACCGCTGGAAAAATATCAAAATCCCCCCCCTGGGTTCCCTCGTTTGGAATCTGGACGAACTCTGGACGCCCCTCCTGACCCCATGACCGCCTTTATTCTCCGTCGTCTCGCGGCTCTTCTCCCAATGCTGCTCGCCGTGACCCTGCTCGTCTTCGCCTTGATGAGCCTGGCCCCGGGTGACTTTCTTACTCCCGTCAAAGCTCAACGGGATATCAATCCTGCCCTGATTGCCGAGCTGCAAAAATCCTTCGGCCTCGATCGACCCTGGTACGAGCAGTACCTTCGCTGGCTCGGCAATGTTCTCCGCCTCGATTTCGGTTACTCCTGGACCTACAAGGTGCCGGTGGGCCAACTCATCGCCCAACGCGCCCCTGCCACCATCCTTCTCTCCCTCACCTCCCTGCTTCTTGCCTGGGCTCTCGCCATTCCCTTGGCGGTTCTGGCCGCCGCCCGACCCGGGGGCTGGATCGACCGCCTGACCTCTGCGGCTGCCTATTTTGCCCTGGCGATTCCAGAGTTCTTTCTCGCCCTGCTTGCCGTCTGGATGGCAGCCCGCACCGGTTGGTTTCCCATCGGCGGTCTCACCTCCCTGGATCACGACTTCCTCTCTCCGTCCTATCAGATTCTTGATATCGCCCATCACCTCATCCTTCCCACCTTGGTTCTCGGATTGGGAGGCGTCGCCGGGATGTTGCGGGTGCTTCGGGCCAATGTGCTGGACGTTCTCCGGGCTGAATACGTCACCGCCGCCCGGGCAAAAGGTCTGGCGGAAAAGGTTGTCCTTTTTCGCCATGTGCTCCGCAACGCCCTCAATCCCCTCCTCAGCACAATCGGTTATGCCTTCGCCGGTTTGTTAAGCGGCTCGTTGTTGGTGGAAAATGTCATGAACTATCCCGGCCTTGGCCGTCTGGTTTACGAGGCCTTCATCCGAGAGGACCAGTTTGTCGTTCTCGGTTCCGTCGTCGTCGGTTGCACGCTCCTGATTCTTGGAAATCTCATCTCCGATCTGGCCCTCGCGTGGTCTGATCCCAGGGTCCGTTATGGCCGCTGAACTTCTCCGCAACCTCCTCCGTCGGCCAGCCGGACTGGTTTCCGCCTGCCTTCTTTTCCTTCTCTACGGCATGGCACTTTTGGCCCCCTTTCTCTCCCCCACCATTCCTTCCGCCCAGAATCTCCAACGCACCTATCATCCTCCCACCGCCCTTGTCTGGCAGGACGGCCGACTTTGCGTCCGCCTTTACAAATTGGTCGACCCCTCCACCGCCACCTACGAACCCCTGCCTGGCCAAACCACCCCGCTGGATTGGTTTTCCAAGGGGGCTCCTTACAAACTTTTCGGCCTCCTTCCCTCCGATCGCCATCTTTTCACCGTTCCGCCTCCGGCCTACGTCTATCTCTTGGGGAGCGACGCCACCGGTCGCGATGTCTTTACCCGGCTTCTCTACGGCTCCGGGATCTCTTTGGGTATCGGCCTGGTGGGAGTCGCACTCACCAGCATCCTGGGCCTGACCATCGGCGGTTTAGCCGGCTATCTGGGCGGTTGGGCCGACTCCCTTGCCATGCGGTTGACCGAATTCCTCATGGCGGTCCCCGGTCTCTACCTCTTGCTGGCTCTTCGGGCCGCTCTCTCCTCCCGCCTCCCCTCGGATGCCACCTTCCTGATGATCGTCGTGATTCTCTCGGCCCTCGGTTGGGCGGGAACTGCGCGTGTGGTCCGGGGCCTGGTCCTCTCCCTGCGGGAACGCCCCTTCATTCTGGCCGCCAACATCATCGGCCAACGCCCTTGGACGATTCTCTTCCGCCACTTGCTCCCCAACACCTTCAGCTATCTCATCGTCGCCGCCACGCTCAGCGTCCCCGGCTATATTTTGGGGGAAGCCGCCCTTAGTTTCCTGGGGCTGGGAATTCAGGAACCCTCCTCCTCTTGGGGTTTGATGCTGGGTCAGGCTCAGGATATTAAAATCTTCATGTTGAACTTCTGGTGGCTCCTGACCCCCGGAGCCGCCATCATCATAACCGTGATCGCCTTCAACCTCTTCGGCGATGCCTTGCGCGATGCGGTCGACCCCCGCTTCCGCCTCCCTGGAAAATGAAGCTTTTAACTCCATACCTCACCTCAACCTCAACTTAAACCTAGACCCCCCGTCCATGCCCCTCCTTGATGTCAAAAACTTGACCGTTGAATTCTCCTCCGGCTCCAAGACCGTCACCGCCGTCAACGATCTCTCCTTCTCCATCGCTCCGGGTGAAACCGTCGCCGTGGTCGGGGAAAGCGGTTCCGGCAAAACCACCGCCGCCCTTGCCCTGACCCGCTTAACACCTCCTCCTCCGGCCTGCCGGTTATCTGGTCAGGTTGTCTGGCAGGACGGCACGAATCTTCTGACCTGCTCGGATGGCGATCTTCGCCAGGCGCGGGGCGGCAAACTGGCCTACATCTTTCAGGAACCCTCCACCTCCCTGAATCCTGTTTTCTCCATCGGGTTCCAGATTTCCGAGGCTCTTCGCCTCCACCAACCCACCATCCCGGATGCGAACGCGGAAGTTACCCGATTGCTTGGTCTGGTCGGAATCCGGGATCCGGAACTCCGCGCCCGGGATTACCCCCACCAACTCTCCGGAGGCATGCAGCAACGCGCCATGATTGCCATGGCCCTGGCCTGCCAACCCAAGCTCTTGGTCGCCGACGAACCGACCACCGCCTTGGACGTCACCATCCAGGCCCAGATCCTGGATCTACTCCGGGATTTGCGGCAACAGCTCGGGATGTCGGTTCTGCTCATCACCCACAACTTCGGCATTGTGGCCAACTTTGCCGACCGTGTTCTGGTCATGCTCGACGGAAAACTCGTGGAACAGGGTCCGGTCAAAGAAATTCTACGCTCCCCCAAGCACCCTTACACGAAAGCCCTGCTCGATTGCATTCCGCGGTTGGGTCAGAAAACCAAACGCCTCGCCTCCATCGACCGCGCTACTCTCGTCGCCTCATGAACACACCCCTTCTCGATGTGGTGAATCTTTCCGTCCACTTTCCGGTTCGGTCGGGACTGCTTCAGCGGCAGACGGGCGCCGTCAAAGCCCTCGACGAGGTTTCCCTGCAGATAGAAAAAGGAACCACCCTGGGCCTGGTGGGGGAAAGCGGCTCGGGCAAAACCACCCTCGGTCGCGTCATTGTTCGCCTGGTGGATCCCACCTCCGGTCTCGTCCGCTATCAAGGCCAGGAAATCAGCTCGCTTCAGGGCGCTGCCCTTCGACCTTACCGCAAAAAGATCCAGATGGTTTTTCAGGATCCCTACAACTCGCTCAATCCCCGACTCCGGATCGGCACCATCCTGGCCGAACCCCTCGAAATCCACTTTCCACAAATGTCTGCGAACGACCGACAGACCCGGGTGGCCGAATTACTTCGCCTCGTCGGTCTGGATCCCACCTACGCCCGTCGCTTTCCCCACGAATTCAGCGGGGGGCAGCGCCAGCGCATCGGCATTGCCCGGGCCCTGGCCGTGGAACCGGAATTCATCATCTGTGACGAGCCGGTCAGCGCCCTCGACGTATCCGTCCAGGCCCAAATCGTCAACCTCCTCATGGATCTTCAGGAGCAGCTCAATCTCACCTACCTCTTCATTGCCCATGATCTGGCCGTGGTGGAGCACGTCAGCGACCGGATCGCCGTTCTGGAACATGGAAAACTGGTGGAACAAGGATCCGCCGAAAAGATCACCACCCAACCCGCCCACCCTTACACCCAACGCCTGCTCGCCTCCATTCCTGCGCTGGGCTAGCACCCCCGCCGGGATGGGGTTTAGGTTTAGGCCTAAGTTCAAGTGAGCCTGAAAAGCCCAAACGCTCGATTTACGCCTAAACGTAAACTTAAACCTCAACCTGCGATGTACACCCTTGAGATTCGTCCGCTAACCACGACCAAGCTTCCTCTACCCTCCGCATGGATCGAACGCCCCGGGAAACCTCCCGTCCTTCAAATCTACTCCCCTCAAGCCAAACCCCTCCGCCAACTGCAAAAGATTCATGGAGGTAGGATCCGTAAACTCACCCTTCGCCCATCTTCCCCTTTTTATCTGCGCATCGGGCAAAGCCTTGTTGTGACCAGCGACTCCCGCGCGCTACCCGCCAAGGAACGCACCATTCCACGTCTCAAGATTCGTGCCGGGCCAGCTTTTGGCACGGGAGAGCACGCCACCACCCACCTCTGTCTACGGTTTTTGACGCGCTTCCTTTTGTGCAGCCAGAAAAAGAGTCCTGCAGTTTTGGATCTCGGATGTGGATCCGGAATTCTTGCCCTCGCCTCCGCCCGACTGGGCGCCCCCGCAGAGGGATGGGATAACGACGAATCAGCCGTCCAGGAGGCCGTAAGAAACGCCAAACTAAACCGCCTGACCTCACGGGCACATTTCCGCCAAGCCGACGCCCTACGCTCCCCTCTTCCCCCTGCCGATTTGGTCTTGGCTAATCTTTACGACTCTCTCCTTCTCCATCTTCTCCCCCGGCTGGAAAAACATCGCCGTGCTGGCACAGCACTCATTCTTTCCGGCCTTCTTCGTGGACAGGAACATGCCGTCATCCGCACCGCCCGTAAGCTCGGCTGGAAACTGGAGCGCCGAGGCCGACGGGGCCGATGGTTTTGCCTCCAGTTTTGCGCCTTGGGAAAAAGGAAAAGGGCCCGCTAACGCCCCAGCCCGGGCAACCACATCCACCGCTCCAGTTGTCGCGCCGCCACCACGATGACCGACACCAGCAGCAAGTAGATCACAGCGGCAAACAGGTAGGCCTTAAAAAACTGAAAGTTGGTTGAGGCCAACTCCTGGACCCGGGCAAAGAATTCGGTGTACTGGATCAGAAAAGCCACCGAACTGTCTTTCAGGTTTCCGATGCACTGATTGGTCAGGGCCGGAATGGAGGAACGCAACACCTGCGGGAGTGTGATCAGCCGGAAGATCTGAAAGTTCCCGAATCCCTGCGCCCGAGCGGCCTCGATTTCGGCAGGATCCAACCCGTGAAAGGCGGTCGTCAAATACGCCGCGTTGTAGGCCGCCACATTCATGGTGAAGCCGATGACCGCCACCCAAAAGGGCGGGATCTTCAACCCCCACTGGGGCAATCCGTAGTACATGAGAAAGAGCAAGACAATCAGGGGAGTGCCGATGAAAAAGGAGATATAACCCCGGGTGATCGCTTGGATAATTCGATGGCGGCTGACCGATAGATAAAAGACCACCACTCCGAACAAGAACCCCGTCACACTGATGACCACGGTCAACTCGAGGGTCTGACGCAAACCCGCCAGGATCAGGGGAAGTTGATCCAGGAGATCCCGCTGAAACGAAGCCCATCCTCTCATGTCTCTTACCCCTTCCCCCCAAAAAACGCCCTTACCCGGGGATCCGCATGATCCCCGGCCAGGTGCCGAATCTTTTCCTCCGCCCGCACCATGCCCTGATCCAAAAAGACCACCTTCTCGGAAATCTGGCTGGCCAGAGCCAGATCATGGGTAACACAGAGCATGGTGACCCCTTCCCGGTTCAGACGCGTGAAAAGTTCGGCCACCTCCCGCACCATCACGGGATCCAAAGCCGAGGTTGGCTCGTCAAAAACCACCACCGCCGGATCCATGGCCAAGGCCCGCGCAATGGCCACGCGCTGTTTCTGTCCGCCCGAAATCTGGGCGGGATATTTGTCGCGATGAGCCTCCATATCGAGGTGTTTCAACTGGGCCATGGCTCTCTCCTCCGCGGCCGCCCTTTTCATGCCCTGAAGCTTCCGCAAACCAAGCGACACATTGTCCAAAACCGTCAGATGCCGGTACAAGGCGAACTGCTGAAAGACGAATCCAATGCTTTGCCGCAAGGCCCGCACATCGACGTTTGGTCCGACGATGTTCTCACCCCGGAAATGAATTTCTCCCGAAGTCGGTTCCACCAACCGGTTGAGACAACGCAGGAGGGTCGACTTTCCGCAACCCGAAGGGCCCATCACCACTTTGAGATCCCCCTTTTGCACTTCCAGATTGACCCCCTGGAGAACCGTGTGGGTTCCGAATGTTTTCACCAAATCGCGGATACGGATCAGGGCCATCCTAATTCGTCTCCATTCCCGGAATCTGATGCCGCCGCTCCAGCCATTGCACGCCGACCAGCAGGACCCGATAGATGGCAAAATACAGGATGCCGACCGCCAGATAGATTTCGATTCCGCGCAGGGTGGTCGCCGTCAAGGTCATGGCCTGTTTGGTGATTTCCGGAATCCCCACGGTATAGGCAAAGGGTGAATATTTCAGGATCGAGGTAAACTCATTGACCATTCCTGGAACGGCAAAGCGGAACATTTGCGGCAACTCAATATGGGCAAAGACCTGCCAACGGCTCATGCCCATGGCATGGGCGGCGAGAATTTCCGCTGCCTCCACCGAATCCAGCGCCCCGCGAAAAACCTCCGCTAGGTAGGCGGAGGCGATCAGCCCCAGACTGAGAACCATCGCCCAAAGCGGGCTGACCTTCAGCCCGAGGCTGGGCAGGCCGAAGTAAACCATGAATAGGAGAACCAAAACTGGAATCCCCCGAAAGATATAGGTGTACCCGTCGAGAATCGAAATCAGCACCGGGGAACCCATCCGACGCAAACCAGCAACGGTCAGCCCCACCGCCATGCCCGTAGCACTGCAAATAAGGGTGACCCACACGGTGTAGACCAATCCCTGCGCCAGTTGAGCGAGGATGTCCCAAAAACTCACGTGCCGAGAAATCCTTAACCTTATTTCATCCGCGCATCGATGATGGCCTTGACCTTCTCGGGCCCGAGTTCCCGCAGGTACTTATCAAAGTCATCACGGTATTTGGATCCTTTGGCAAAAGCAAAACCCAGCCGGTCAAAACCGGTGAACACGCGAACACTTTCAATGGGGAGCTTCATTTTGTTCACATAATTGACCAGCACCGGCTCCTCGACAAAGGCAAGGTCGAGGTTTCCGTTCTGCAGGTCGGTGATGACTTCGCTGTAGGAGGGATAGAGCTTCACCTGGCTCAGGGAGTAATAGCCCTTCGGCTCCAGTTCATTTTTGATCAGGTCATTGTAGGCCATGCCGCGGGGATAACCGATGGAATAGGGCTTCAACTGGGCCAGATCGGTGATCTGGATGCCCCGGCTTTTCAGGGCCACCAGATGCCAGGCGTTGTCGTAGTAAGGCTGGGAAAAATCCATCACCTCCTTTCGTTTGTCGGTGATCGAGATGCCGGAAAAGGCCACATCCGCCTGCCCGCTGGAGACGGCTCCCAACATTCCCTGCCAGTCGTAAGGGGTGATTTTCGTGCTGATTCCCCTCGCCTTGCAGTACCCCTCGAATAGGTCCAGATCCGCGCCTTGGATCACCCCGCCTTCGCTGAAAAGCATGGGTGGGGACGAAGGCGATACGGCGACCTGGATGACTTTCCCGGCGGAACCTCCGGAGCAGCCTGCCAGGAACCAAGCCAAACATCCAAAGATGGAAACCAAGGAAAAGAATGAATTCATCTTTTCTTTCCTATCGGGAAGCGGGGCGAAAGCGAACCCTTCTTCGGAATTTAAAATCAATATCGTAAAACTTCCCGCAACGCCGCCGCGATCCGCACCGCCGTCGGCCGATGAGCCGCCCAAAGATTCGGATGGTAAGGGATCGGCGTATCCTTCGCGTTCAGCCGTTTGGGCGGAGCGTCCAACAATTCAAAACCTTCAGAGGCTACCCGCGCCACTACTTCGGCTGAAGCCCCGCCCCATGGCCAGGACTCCCCCACCGCCAACAATCTTCCGGTCCGGGCCACACTGGCCAAAATGGTGTCCGTATCCAGGGGCTTCACGGTTCGAAGATCGACCACTTCCGCCTCGTATCCCTCGGCCGCCAGTTCCTCCGCCGCCGCCACGGCCTCATGCAGCATCGCGCTATAGGCCACGCAGGTCACATCCCGGCCCGCCCTTGCCACCCGGGCCCGGAACGCCGGCACCGCCTCGGTCGGGAGGGATTCGGCCTTCAGGTGGTAATAGAGAAGCTTGTGCTCGCAAAAGACCACGGGGTCCTCCATGCCGATCGCCTCCAACAGCATGCTGTAGGCGTCCTCCACCGTGGCCGGAGCCATCACCACCAGGCCCGGATAGTGCGAATAGATCGTCTCCATCGATTGACTGTGAAACGGGCCGCTACCAGGAGTTCCGCCCGAGGGCAGCCGCAAAACCATCGGGCACGGCCGACCCGTCCGCCAATAGGTCGTGGCTGCATGATTGAGGACTTGGTTGAGTCCCACCGTCGAAAAATCGGCAAACTGCATCTCCACCACCGGACGCATCCCCTCCATCGCAGCTCCCACCGCCATTCCCACCATCGCATCTTCCGAGATGGGGGAATCCAACACCCGGCCGGGAAATTTTTCCGCCAGATTTTTGGTGGCCTTGAAAGCTCCTCCAAAACGGCCCACATCCTGCCCGTAGATGAAGACCTTGGGATCATCCTGCAACGCCTTCTCCTGCGCTGCCCGGATGGCCTCGAGATAAGTGACGCTCATTCCTCTGGCAAGGCCTCCGTTGCCCCCTCCGTCACCGTGGCCCGCCAACTCTCCTCAAAAGGATCCGGCACCGGCTCCGCGGAAACCTCCGCCACCACCTCCTCCACCTCCCGTTGCGCCTCCTCTTTCCATTTTTCCCAATCCCGCTCCCGGCCTCTCACCTTCATCTTTTCCTCCATCACCACCAGACAATCCCGACCGCGGCTCGAACTTCTCAGCTTCTCGTCCACATACAGGCCGTCGTCGTGCTCCCCGTGGCCGCACAGGCGCAACAAACGACCCACGACCAACTGCGGACCGGCCCCGTCTCTGGCCCTCTGCACCGCCCGTCCCACCACTTCGAGACAAAGCTCGGGATCCGTTCCATCCACTCCGTGCCCCTCGATGCCGTAGCCTTTGGCCCTCTCCAAAAGATCCGTGCACGCATACTGCCGTTGATGGGGGGTGGAATAGGCATACCCGTTGTCCGCCACCACCGTGACGAGGGGAAGTTTTTCCACCGCCGCTAGGTTCAACCCTTCGTGGAACGAGCCCGTCGAGGTCGCCCCGTCCCCCACACAGGTCAGACCCACACCTCCCTTTTCTCCGCGTAGCCTCTTCGCAAACAAAACCCCGACCGTGGCCGACAACATCGCCCCGAGATGGCTGATCATGGGCAGAATTCCGCGCGCCAGATCCCCCCGATGGATGTTTCCATCGCGCCCCTTCATCGGACCGAGTCGGGATCCAAGGTAGGTTCTCACCGCATCGATTAGCGGCTCACCGAAAGCCAACCTGCCCGCCATATCCCGAATCAGAGGGGCAAACACGTCTCCCTGCCTCAGGGAAACTCCGCCGGCGGCACTCAGACCCTCCTGGCCCTTGCCCAAATAAACCCCGCCCACGATTCTTCCCGCCCGGTAAAGGCTGGCCAATTTGTCCTCCACCGTCCGGGCACGGAGCATCGCTCGTCCCAGATTCTCTGTGATATCCGTTTTGGAATGGGGGGCGCTTTTCGCCTTCGGCCCGGCCGTTCGGGTAGCCATCCCCCTAAACTACCCTCCCTGGTCTCCCCGCCAAGCCTGCGGGCAGGGGCTTCAAGATAGTCTGGCGCTATGGAAGAAACAGAAGGGATGAGATGAGCAATTTCGTCTTAAGTGATGGAGGGAACCATGAAGCTTATCGGCTTCCTACATGGCTGGGGACTAACCCGCTAATAGCCTGACTAAACCGCCCAACCGGCGTACATCTTCTCCAGAGCCGACCGCAAGCCCGCCTCCGTTTTGGGTTCCCCAAAGGCACCCTGATAAACAGGCAACTTTTCCAAAAGCCGCACCAACCGCCGGGCCAAAGACTCCAGCATCTGACGTTGGAATTTACCCTTGGCCCCAACCCCTCCCCCCAGCAAAGCCTTCACTCGGTTCGCCGGAATCACCAAGGCCTTCACTTTTCCTTCCGCCACAACCGTGGCCGAGCGCCGGCCCCCCGTAAGAATGGCCAGTTCCCCGATCAACTCCCCCGTACCCAGCTTGGCCAGCACAAGCGAATCCCGCCCCTGAATCCGCTTCTCCACCCGCGCCCGCCCGGATAAAATCACGAGAAGATCCTTCGGCAAGCCCCCCTCCACCACCATGATCTCCCCCTTGGCAAAAACCTTCGGCTTCGCGCCGGGAAAAATCCCCTGCCATCCGCTACGACCCATTTTCATCCTTCCCTTTCTACCCGAAACCCCTTCTCTTCACCAGCCTCACCCATGAATCGCCCCATCTCCACCGGCACCCGGGAACGCAGCCTGCAGATGGCCCTCCTCTTTTGCCTGCTGGATCTTGCCCTTATGGGTACCGCCGCCTGCTTTTCCAACTCCGTGACCATCCTCAGTGACCTGCTCAAGGAACTCACCGATTTTCTCTCTGTGCTGGCCGCCTTTCTCACCCTTCGGGCCGTCCAGCGCTCTCCGGACCACCGCTTTACCTACGGCATCGGAAAACTGGAAAACCTCGTCAGCCTCACCCTCGGACTGATCATGCTGCTCTCCGCCCTCTTCGTCTCCTGGCGTGCTTCCGTCCATCTGGCGCATCCCCGCATGGCTCATGGAACCCTGCCCGGAATCATGATTTTTGGCCTCTACACCTTCATTGGCTACGGCATTTATTTCCGCACCCGGTTTCTCGCCGGGCGGCAACCCTCCGTCATCATGAAATCCCAAGCCAGTCTCTGGTTCTCCAAAGCCAGCTTTGACGGCGCCATGGGAGGGTCCTTGGTCGTGGCCTACCTGTTTCGCGCCGAAAACTGGAGTTGGTACCTCGATCCCCTCGCTTCCCTGGTCGGCGTCCTGTTTATGCTCCACGCCGCCTGGGCCATGGCCTCCTCCTCCGTGGGGGACCTGCTCGATGCCACCGTGGAGGAGACCACCCAGTTGCGTATCCTTAACCACCTGGTCCGGCATATCGATGATTATGAAAAACTTCACAAAATCCGCAGTCGCCGCTCCGGACCCCATCTCTACGTGGAGATTTTTTTAGAATTTCACCCGGAATTGAAAATGGCCGAGGTCGATGGAAAGATCCGACACCTGCGACAAGCCATCTCCGAATCGATTCCCGGAGCGGATGTCTCCATCCTCCCGCACGCCCCGTAGCACCTCGCAAAGTTGCGAGGCCGAATCTTTTCCTAATCTTAATCCTAATCAAACAACGGTTTACTTTTTCTTCTTAGTGGAAATCTTTGCGCGTCCCCTAGTCAGCCATCCTGACTGGAAATAATCCTCCAGCCCTTTTTCGAGGGTGAACTTGGGCTGGATGTTCAGATCCCGCCGGGTAGCCGACATGTCCGCCTCGGTGTGGGGTTGATAAAAGGGATAAGGACAATCGAAATACTCGGGCTTCAGCTTGGTGCCCAGAACGAGATTCAATCCATCCACCATCTCATTGAAACTTCTCGGTTGTCCCGATCCCGCATTCCACACCCCGCTCTTGCCCGACTTCATCGCGGCCAGGGTAAAGGAGACAATGTCCTTCACATAGACGAAATCGCGCTTTTGTTCCCCGTGCTTGAAAATTCGGGGCCGTTTCCCGAGCAACATCTGGCCGGCCAAATGCCATGCCATGCTGGCCGGCACCCCCTTGTGTCCTTCCCGGGGTCCGTAGACATTGAAATATCTTAGACCCCCAATCTGCCAGGACGGTTCCTCCGCCTGTATGTTTCGGGCGAGATTCTCTAACTGGACCTTGGAGAAGGCATAGGCGTTGGCCGGTGCCAATGGATCCCCGATCCGGTTGACGCCCGCCCGGATTCCGTAGGTTGCGGCACTCGAGGCATAAACAACCGGAGTCTTTGCTGGACGAAGATAGTCCAGCAACCGCCGGAACCCTTCCACGTTGTCATGGGTCTGGACCTTTTGATCCAAAAGGGTCGTATCCGTGATCGAGGCCAGGTGAAACATCGCATCCGGCCTCTTGCCCCCAAACTGACTCTCCCAATCCAGGCGGGATATATCTGCCGCCACAAAATCACCCCTGTACCCCTCTAGGTTCGGGAAAGAACCACTCCTAAAATCGTCCAAAACCGTCAACGAAGCCGTGGGATACTCCTCCTGAAGGCTCAAAACTAGGTTGGAGCCGATAAAACCACCTCCCCCTGTGATCCATATATTTTTCATTGTTTTTAAGGATATATAGATAAAAAGTTATTCCCAAACAGGAAAAACTTCTTTAGAAACCTTAAATCGTACTTTATATGAGGTCACTATGATTCTACTCATCAAGTGCTTAAGACTTTCGAAAGAGATGCCCAAACATCTTCTCCAGGCATTTCTTTTGATCACTTTTTGGTCTTTAATCACAACTTGTTGGTCAGGCACTGAGGTCTCAAAAGGTCTATCCGCATCCTCCTCGTCTGACCCCGCTCTTACCTCATCCCTTTTCGGGGAGGATGTGGTCAGCCTGTCAGCCGAAACAGCGGGGCTCTTTTCCATTGGTAACTCCAACAATTACCGCTACCTCCCCCAACTCATCACGGTGGGTTGGCAACTCGACGAAATCGGTAACGAAGGATGGAACCGCGGGAACACCGAGTTTCTCTTCAGCGGAATGTACGCCCCCGTGATTCATGGCCCCAATCCTTGGTTTACCGGTGGCCTTTTCGGCCCCCGCTACAATTTCATCCAGGAAGGATGGCCGGTCATCCCCTACCTCGAATCTCGGGTCGGCTTCATGTTTACTCACGCGACCGGCGCCCCGGACTCCCAAGGACAGGACTTTTGCTTCAGTTTTGAAATCGGCGTAGGTGTTCGTATTCCGGTCATGGACCAACTCTCGGTCAATCTAGGCGCCATGTACCAACACATCTCCAATGGCGGGCTTTCGGAACCAGCCCGCCCGAATGTTGGATTGGATTCGATCGGCCCCACGCTCTCCGTCACTTGGGCGTTTTAGTTGGTTGTCTGGCTGTTTAGTCCTTACTCAGGCAGGGAATGGGAGAATTTAAGCCCCCCATTGCTAAAGACTAAAAATCTAAAAGCCTTAATTCTCCTCAACTTGTTCACATATGGGTTTGCTTTTTATAAATGCATGTCTGACATTGGATTAAACTTGTTAATTGGTGCTCATTTATGGGCTTTCTTACAACTTGTTCACCTATAGGATTTGCTCCTTCCTATGCTCGAAACTCGGGATCTACATAAATCATACTCCTCTGGAGATTCGCAAGTTCATGCGCTGCGAGGCGTTACCCTCAAAATCCTTCCCGGGGAGATTGTCGCCATCACCGGACCCAGTGGATGTGGCAAAAGCACCCTTCTCCATATTCTCGGAGCCCTCGACACCCCCTCCGCTGGCCAGGCCTACCTCGAGGGTCACCCCCTCCACTCCCTGGATGACGCCAAACTCACCTCTCTCCGCCGCCTCAAAATTGGCTTCGTGTTCCAATTTTTTCATCTCCTCCCAACCCTGACGATCGAGGAAAACGTCCTCCTCCCCCTTCTCCTGTCCGGTCGTATCAACGCCCTCGCCCGGAAGCGGGCCCAGGAACTTCTTTCCTCCGTCGGACTGACCGACCGCTCCCATCACCGGCCACACCAACTCTCCGGCGGTCAACTCCAACGCGCCGCCCTCGCCCGCGCCCTTATCCATCAACCCTCCGTGCTCCTCGCCGATGAACCCACCGGCAATCTCGACTCCGCCTCCAGCTCTGCCGTCATCGAACTCATCACCCGGTTGGCCCGCCAACAGAAAACTACCGTCGTGCTCGTCACCCATAGCCCGGAAGTGGCCGCCTCCGCCGACCGCCGCATTGCCTTGGTCGATGGCCGGATCCATTCCACCCGCTGAACTTGAACTGGTTTTCCACGCTGCGCATTTTCCTGGCCCATGGAGGCCGTGATTTTCTCCGGCATAAAACCCTCTCTCTTCTCAATCTACTGGCCCTTGCGGTCGGAGTCGCCGCCATCGTGGCCATCCAAACGGTCAACGAGACCGCCCTCCGCTCTTTCCGAGCCTCCCTCGACCTCGTCGCCGGCCGTCCCGATTTCACCATCGAAGGACAAGGCTTTCGGATTCCGGAAACTCTCATCCCCCTGCTCCGGCAGGACCCTTCCGTCCGTGAAGTGACCCCCACGGTCTCCCTGGTGGCCTCCCTCCCGACACACCCGGGCGAATTCCTCCACTTGGTGGGCGTCGATCCCTTCTCGAATCACGAAATGGTCACCTACCGGCTCGAGGACGCCCTCCGCAGCCCCGCCGATGCCATGGCATTTGTTTCCACACCGGACACGATCGCCCTCACCCGGGCCCTCGCCGACCGCCTCCAGCTGAAAATCGGGGACACGCTGCGTGCGGTTTCGGGAGGACACGAAGTCAACCTACGGATCCGTTTTCTTCTCGAGCCCTCCCCCGATCTTTTGGGTGCCGATGATCACCTGGCTATCGCCGACCTTGCCACCGTTCAATCCGCTTTCGGACTAGGCGGCCAGGTCGACCGCATCGAGGCTCTCCTCCGTCCGGATGCCTCCGGCAAGTTGGACACTCCCCGCCGTGAACTTCTGGAACGCCTCGCTCCACAACTTCCCGCCCATGCCCGGGCCGGCTCGCCGGAACGCCGGGGCCGGGAAGTTGAAAGAATGCTCGGCGCCTTTCAGCTCAACCTCACCGCTCTCTCCCTCATCGCATTGGTGGTCGGCATGTTCCTCGTCACCAACACCGTCGCCGCCAACGTCGTTCGCCGCCGGTCTGAACTCGGACTGCTCCGTGCCTTGGGCATGGATCGGGGTGCCGTCATGGCGCTCCTGATCGGAGAATCCCTGCTGCTCGCCTTGGGGGGGTCGCTTCTGGGTATTTTCCTCGGGCTACGCGTCGCCGGCCAACTTCTCCAAGGGGTCTCCTCGACCGTCACTTCCCATTACGTCCTTCTCAGCATGCGTGAGGTGATCGTTAACCCTTGGAGCCTCGCCGGAGCGGGGCTGGCCGGACTCTTGGCCGCCGGCTTCGCGGCTTGGTGGCCGGCCCGGGAAGCTTCCCAAGTTTCCCCCGTGGACGCCCTTCAGCCTGGGACGATTGCGGACCAATCCGGTCCCCGCCGCAAGACCCCGCTCCTGCTCGCGGCCATCTGTTTTCTCTCCACCCTTCTCTTCTCCGCCACGGCCCTCTATGCGAAACTGCCTCGCACCGGGTTTCTTGCCGCCTTGGGCATTCTCCTCACCACCGCATTCCTCGCCCCCGGACTCGGTCGCCTCCTGGGTCGACTTCCCTGCGTGCCGTTGGCCACCTGGGTGCTGGCCCGCTCCTCCTTTCTTCGGGGACTTCACCGCCACGGACTCGCTGCCGCCGCCTTGGCCGCCTCGGTGGCCATGGCTGTGGGCGTGACGATCATGGTTCACAGCTTCCGCGTCACGGTCGACCAATGGATCGGCGAAAGTATCAAAGCGGACCTCTTTATCGCCCCTTCCACCAATCTGGTCGCCGGGGCCCTCGAGCCTCTCGACCCCGAGGCCGAAACCTTGGCCCTTGCCACCCCTGGCATCCGCGCCGTGGGAAGTTACCGGGAGGTCCGCCTCTTTCTCGACGGGCAACCGGCCAAGCTGGCCGCCTGTAAACTCGACGTCCTCCGCGTCTACAATCCATTGACCTTTCTCTCCAAAATCGCCGAGGATCCTTACGAACTCTGCCGTACGGGAGACTACGCCATCGTCTCGGAAAACTTTGCCCGCCGCCGACAACTGAAATCCGGCGACACGATTTCCCTACCCGCTCCAGGGGGCCTCCGCCCGTTGAAAATTGCCGCCGTGTTCCGCGACTACACCTCCGAATCAGGCCTCCTCCTCCTGGATCGCTCCGCCTACCAACGCCTGACCGGCGATCTCTCCCTCACCAGTCTTGCTCTCCATCTTCAGCCGGGCGTCTCCGTCAAGGAGTTGGCCGACACCCTGCGCGAAAAGCTGCGACCCAGGGGCGAATTCCTCATCTACTCGCAATCCGCCCTGCGGGAAGAGGCCCTGCGCATCTTCGACCGCTCCTTCGCCGTCACCGCACTTCTTCGCACCCTCGCCATCGGCGTGGCCGCCCTTGGCGTCACCCTTGCCCTCACCGCTCTGATGGCCGAACGCACCCGCGAGATCGGCATCCTGCGCGCCACCGGCGCCACCCGGCGGCAGATTCTTGGAACCGTGATGGCCGAATCCGCCTACCTCGGGGCTACCGGAATCACCTTGGGGCTGGTCTCAGGATTTGCCGTGGCCTTTATTCTCATGCAGGTGATCAACCGCGCCTTCTTTGGTTGGACCATCGATTGGCACACCCCCTCCGCTCCCCTGGTCGGAATCATGCTGGGAATGATGTTGGCCTGCCTCCTTGCAGCCTTGCCCCCGGCCCTGCGGGCCTCCCGACTTTCCCCCTCCGAGGCCCTGCGATCGGAATGAAGCCACCAATCCTGGTAGAAAGGAGATGGAAGATAGGAGATAGGAAAACTGTCCGTCTCCCCATCTCCTATCTCCTAACTTCTATCTTATTCCTCAGCCCCCTTGCGGTGGCTGAAGACTGGCACCGCGCCCTCACGCCCTGGAACTGGCAGTTCCCCCGCGATTACGGTGCCCATCCTGAATTCAAAACCGAATGGTGGTATCTCACCGGCAATCTTGACGATGACCAAGGGAACCCCTACGGCTACGAACTCACCTTCTTCCGACACGGCCTCCAACCCGTGGCCACCCAATCCAACTCGGCCTGGGCGGTGCGCGATGTTTACTTCGCCCATCTCGCCCTCACCGATGTCCGTTCCGGCCGGTTTCTCTTTTCCGAGAAAATCAGCCGTGGTGCCCTCCAGGAAGCGGCGTGCTCCACGAAAGACTTGAAGGTTCACTTGGGAAACTGGACCCTCCGACGAAACCCCGATTCCCGCTTCATCTTTCAGGCTTTGGATCCAGACCAGAAGTTCGGCCTCGATCTCTCGGCCTCCCCACTCAAACCCTTGGTTTTTCACGGGGAAAAAGGACTGAGCCGAAAGTCCGCCACCCCGGGCAACGCCAGCTACTACACCTCCTTCACCCGGATGGAGACCTCCGGTCACCTGAAGTTGGCCGATCGCACCATCGCGGTCCGTGGACTCTCCTGGTTTGATCATGAATTCTCCACCAGTGCCCTGGGCCAGGATCAGGAAGGCTGGGATTGGTTCTGTCTCCAGTTCGATTCCGGGGAGGAACTGATGCTCTACCGGATGAGGAATCCCGGGAATCGCACCGATCCCTCCTCCTCCGGAACCTGGATTCCTGCCAAAGGCCCCACTACCCCCCTTCAGTCCGCGGAGTTCACCGTTCGGGCGCTCGATGAATGGAAAACCCCGGATGGTCCGATCTACCCCTCGGGATGGAAAATCACCGTTCCCTCCCTCCATCTGGAGGGGGAAGTTCAACCTCTGCACCTCAATCAGGAACTCCGCCTCAAACGGACCGGAAACATCCGGTACTGGGAGGGAGCTTGCCGCTTTGTGGGGACCAGAAACGGAAAACCTTTTTTAGGACGCGGATACACCGAACTCACCGGCTACGCCTCTCCCATCGGTCAAGGGATGAAAGAATAAGTGCCCTGTCTCGTCAGGGCCCCAACGCCCGGCAGTTCGTGTTTTCTAAACCTACCGACGGCGACGTAGGCAAAAAACCAATCCCAAACCCACCAAAGATAAAGCGGTGGGCTCAGGCACGCTCGTGATTCTCAAGGCGTTTACCGGAACATAGTTGGTGGAGAGACTATCAAAGGTGATGTCCACAGTTCCGCCGATAGTGGGCATCAAATTATCCCAGATCAGCCAACCCGCGGTTCCGTCCGTGATGCCATGCCATGCGGAATCCAGCAGACCGGTACGGGAGTTGATCCCGAAAGAGGAATTCGCTGCAATCGCCCTCTCGTCAAAATCACCCGCACTAAAAACCTCCAGTTTATATGCTTGGGAACTCAAAAGCCCGGCCAAGGTGATCGAGCCGGTTTGGGGACCGTTGTCGTAGTAATAAATTCTGTCTTGGGCTTGGGTGCCACCATCCCACCAGGAAGGCAGAGTGGTTAGGCTGCCGATATAATCCGTCGTCCATCCCGTTCCCGTAACAGTGACCCCGGCGGACGCACCAGTGTCATGATCAATCAACGAGGTTACGCCTCCGGTGAGGCTCGAGGCAGAAAGGCTATTCCAGTTGCTTCCCGCCGCACCGCTGCCCAGGGAAAAATCGATGCGAATATCCATCGCCAAAGCCTCAATCGTTAAGAGAAATCCAAAAAAGGGGATTGCGTAAGCCAACTTGAGTTTCATTACTTATATTTTACACATGTTCTGAAATTTTCAACTAGAGTTTAAAATAAAAAATATTCTCTATCTCTCTGCTTGGTATGTATTTATGAATAAACATTGTGCGGGTATTTCAACCCCCATTCTTTTTTAGTTCCAAACGGCGGCCAGACACGCCTGATCAGAATCGGATTTATTTCTTCACCAACAGAAGCCAAATCAACCCCAACCCGATCCGATACCATCCAAAGGGGAGG
>Ga0214917_10001620_pt1 | contig 28751 bp, 25 predicted proteins | sample LL_1208_BB_MetaG_FD_177983 | JGI IMG/M metagenome (GOLD analysis project Ga0214917, IMG submission 177983) | Freshwater microbial communities from Lake Lanier, Atlanta, Georgia, United States - LL_1208_BB | ecosystem: Environmental > Aquatic > Freshwater > Lake | place: USA: Georgia | collected... | reverse complement strand
ATGTACATACTCCAGACCCAACCATTGCATCTGAGTCTGGATTGATGCTATTCATGGCTAGTGGGGTAGGAAGTTATTCTGATAGTCTAAATCTAAGAATCAGAGGAAAATAATATGATTATAGTTTATCGCGGTGGAACAACTGCACAAATTATACGCCCATGCCCTTTGATATCTGTAAATTGGGCTTCTTCGCAAAACAAAGGCGGTACGGGTGGAGGATCATATTCTATAACGCTTACCGGAACCATTCTAGATGACGAAGGTTCTCCATTTACTGGCGGTAATTTTGCTGTTACTTATGATCCAAGGCCAGCTAGTCAAGTTGTACCTTTTGATGATAAGCTTGGAAGCATACTAAGAAAACAAATGGCTCTTAGAGAGCTATTTTCTGATAAATGTAATAAAATTGAAGTTTTACCCATCTCGGGCGATGAGCCAATTTTTACTTTCTATCCTAAATTAGTAAGTATTAATTTTGAGCAAGGAGTATGGGTAAACACTTGCAATTATACCGTTGAGCTTGAGGCAGGATTTTTATTAGATAAAGACGATAAGATTATCGGCGCTCCCAGTTATGGTGCTGAATCTGGAAAAACCTTAGAAGAATTTAAAAATGAATATGGCGGGTTTGTTGAAGACGTTTCTGAAAACTGGTCTATTGAACCAGAGGATGGAAATGGCAACACTTATGCTCCAACTACTGAAAATAAATATAGCATTAGAAATTATCGCGTAACACGAACTTTGAGTGCTACCGGTAAACGAGGTGGTCCAAGTTGTGATGATGCCAACCACCCAGCTATGCAAGCTAAAAGATTTATTCTTAAATATGCAGAAAAAGGATTGCCTAACCACAAAAACTATCCAGATAACTCAGTGGGTGGATTGATTGCTAGCGGTACTATAAATCTTGCTGATAATATTTTTGGCGGCTTTAACCATTTACGAACAGAAACTATTGATAAAACTGGTGGCGCATATACATTAAACGATACATGGCTATTGTCCAGCGGAACAGCATATGAAAATTATAGTTTATCATTATCTAGCTCTATAACTGATACCGTTTCCACCGTTTCTATTAACGGCACAATTAAAGGATTAACTTCTGCTCCTCCAAGCGGATCAATTTTCGGCGGAAACTACAATACTAACGGCATTAATACTCCATATCAAAATGCTACATTAAAATATTATGAAGTGACAAATAATGGAGCATTTGGTCCTCTTTGTCACATATATAAACGAGCAATGAATATAACGGATTTAAATTTAAATCCGCAACCCCTATCTATCAGTATTGGAACGAATGAGTTTACCGGAGAAATAACCTATAATATTGAATATAATGATAGACCCTTAAATCTGGTTAGCGGGGTTTTATCAGAAAGTATATCCGTTAATGATACTTATCCCGGCGATGTATTTGCAACTATTCCAGTAATTGGCAGAGCTACTGGTCCCGTCTTGCAATACATTGGAGGAAGAACAGAGTATCAAAGAAGTGTTAGTATCGACTTAGTTATGGATAGAAAGTATTATCAGTCTCTCACTAATCAAGGCAATCTCAACCCATCGCAAATACGCACTTTTGGTATTTTGTCCAAGCCAAGCTTGGTAGAGCCATTTAGAAGTCAGATCAATTCTATTATCTCAGCATATAGTCCAGCACAAGAGGTTGGCGTGAGAAAGTATTTTCTGAGTCCACCAACAGAAAGCTGGGACGCAAAAAGCGGTAACTATAGTATTAGCTTAAATTGGACATACGAGCTAGATAGATAATATGGCATACGAAAATCTCATTCAAATACCTGCCAATACAGTAATTCCTCCGGGTCAGTCTGTGACTACGACTCCAGCGCCGGTTGTTAATGTTAATTCAAACGCTGTGCCAATTTTAGCTCCCAATGGATTAATCTGGACAGAAAATAGTAATTTATCTAATGGATTATCTTCTAGATTAATAGCTGGTGCCGCTGGCATAAATGATTTTACTATTGTTAACCCGTATATACATTATTCCAATACCGCTAGAAATGTAATACAATTTGATCCTACATCGTTGTTGGAATTAGCTACTGATCGGTTTAATATTTATAGTTCTCAATACAGGAATATGTAATGCCATACGATGACATTATTCAAAAACCAAACGATTTAAATAATACAACTAGTACCACAACGACTAGTCATCCAATTGGCAACTATGGTATTCAGCCAGCTTCTGGATATTACGGTAACGATTGGCCTGCTAGTAGTGGCGCTATACCGACATCTTTTTCTGCTGGAGGTTGGACTGTTGATGCTAGAGGATTTGCACAGCAAACATTTCTTGGTGCATCAATTCGTAGTTTTACTATGAATGGGGGATTTGGAGATTCTAGCTCATCACTAAGTGTAGAGTTAATAAATGATGAATATAATATTTCTGATAAAACCGCAATCGGTCAAGGCGATGACGTTTATCATAATGGAGAATATGATAAATTCTCTCCCCCAATGGTTGGATCACCTGTATTTTTTAAATTTGGACAGAATTTTGCTACTGTCGCGCAAGCTTATAAACAGACTTTTGATGATCTATATGGAATGAATACATCTCAAGCTCTTATTCAAAGAATCGGCGTTGGACCATATGATAAAAATAATTTCAGAAATCTTCCTAACGGTCAATATGTAGACCTATCCAATAATACGATATATGATTATAATCAACTATTAAATAGTGATGATCGCGGTAGAAACCATATAGTATTCGGAGGTATTCTACAAACATATACTCAGAATAGAGGACCGGGAGGAAATCCGCTTTATAGTGTTCAAGTGATCGACCCTAGAGAAATTCTTTCTAATGTTACGCTCATATTGAATAATTATGCTGGATCAATATACAATCAAAATAATTTACTAAACATTTATGGTTTTCTTGAATTTAATCCATCAACAGAAACCGAAGAAGCTATAAAAAAAGTTTTACCAGAGAAATCAGAATTAAAAAAGATCGTCGCTCCAGATGGATCATTTATATTTTTTGGTAATGATACTTATTCTGGCGGCAGTCAAGAAACTAGCTCATCATCTTTACCGCCATCATTTCCTATAACCGGCACCGGTTTTTCTAGAAGGGGTCCGCAAGGAATTCCATATTATAGAGTTCGGCAGGCTGTCAATACTATTATGGGATATAATGGAGCAATGCCACAGGAATATATTGATAAAGCATTTGGAGGAGCAATTAATTTCAGAGGATTCAATTACGTTGTAGACTTTGGATCATTACCAGAATTGCCTAGCATGTATTATTTGGATTTTGACCAAATCAATTTATTAGAATTAGCTATGGAAATTTGCGATATTACTAGTAGAGAACTATTTGTTACTTTATTGCCTGTCATAGACCATCCAGCTTGTTCATTCTTAAATGCTTGGAATCAAGCTTATGGAACAGACCCCAAGAAATTAATAGCAGGAATTATTAGATTAGATGCAATAGATAGATCAACACAGCCTGTATATGGAGCGATCAAATCATATATTGATTCTCTTGCTACAAGCGGTATTTACGTTGAGAATCAAGATGTTGGATATGAGCTATCCAATATTACAACGGATAAATTCATAGTTGGCGCCCAAGAAGTAGAAATGTACTATTTTTCTGGAAACGCTGATAGAGATGAATTAGATGTTCTAAATAGTAGAAATGGTCAAGCAGAAAATACTCCAGAGGGCGGTCAGTGGAGACTAGAATCATCATTAGAACAACAGATATTACCATATTATGGTATGCTTGGGAAAAATACCATTACTATTCCCAAGGGCTTTGGTGCATATCAACAAATTTTACTAGATACTACGGGCTTAAATGCTAACGGAGTTGGGGCTTATTATGTAACCACTGAAATGGAATTGAGATGTGCCGCAGTTTCATACGATAGATGGAAAGAATTCTTGAAAATATATAACGATACTTATATAGAGTCTTTGGAAATTGATGATGCTGAACAAACCGCTGGAACTATTAGGGCAGAAGCTCCACCAAATTCTCCACCGGTGGAAATATCTAATGCTTATGCCGTAACGGTTCCCAGATCATTATTCGACACTTATGCTTTAAAAGATTATGGCGATGATGATTTACCATTTAGCCCATGCAATCCTCCTTATGGGTATCCATTGTATTATAAACGCATGACCAAGCTCGGTATTCCAGAGGGTGGACTAACAGATTTACAAACAAGATACACAACAGTACTAACTAATTTTGCAGAATTAAAATCAACCGATCAAAAGAATTTTAAGGCGGTACTAGAAACTCAGTTTAAGAGATTAAAAGAGATCAAAGAGTCTACTGGATTGAGTCCATTCGAAGAAGAATATTTTAATGCTTTACAGGACTTGATGAATGACCCAACCCCTCAAAAAATTACAGATACAGTAGCTCTTGTAGAGAGAAGCCTTACTAATAATAAGGATGTATTTGCTATTTTCCCAAGAGTAGCTAAGAAAAATACAGAAAATGCTATGAGAGTTTATAACTTTCTCAAAAATGTCGCAGATGATTGTTTAGGCAAAAAATTCCTTGTCAAGCTACCGAAAAAAGTTAATCTAGCCTATGATAAACAAATTAGATTAAAAGGGCTTTATGAATATGACCGTGGACCTTTTGGATTTCAACCAAGAGCTACCAATAATATTCCGGGGTATGAATTTTCTAGAGAGTTTAGACAGCAAATTACTAATGATATCGACTCTAGTACAAATATGATGAAAGAATTTTTAAATTCTGGAGTCAAAGATTCATTATCAAAATATGGCGGCGCACTAGAAATTAATTATAATCCCGTATTAGAACAATATGAATCAAACTATGTTCCAATGGATTTAGGTGGTTTTTTTGAATTTGACTTGTTTCAAAATCTTTTATCTCAAGGGGAAGCTAATAGAGTTTTGGATGGTAATTTTACCAATGCTCCACTTGGTGTCCAGCAATGCCTGATACCACAAGATTTAACCAATTTTATTAATGAGCAGGGGAGAGTATCTGCTTATGTTCGATTTGATCATAGTCAATTTTTGTCCTTGGACAATATTTCTTCAAATGATTTAAGCCAACAAGTTAAAGTTGGTAATGCTATGATACCAGACTTATGCGAATCTCTAGACAATGTAAACGGAGATGAATGGCATAGTTTTCCAAATCTTGAAAAAGACAAAGAAGACAAAGATAAAAAAGACCTACCAGAACAAATCGCTTTCGTAAAATGCAGCGTATCTGAAGAAATCTTTATGCCACCTAAAACAGCAAGAAGAACAATTAGTGTTCACGGTGGAGAATATAAAGATATTGGCCGTAAAACCCTGCCGCAAAAAATCTATTTACCAGATGAAGATAGATATGTTGATAGCTTCACATATTATAGGCCGCACTATGTTCCATTGGCTAAAGCAAGCGGCTCTGTTGATTTGATAGATTTTAAACGATCCAGAAATGAAGTTTTAAATAGCTATATTATCGATACAGAACTACATCAATTGGATACCGAGAATGTATATGCATTGATCACATTACCATCCAAAGTTATTCCAACTAAAGATGCAAGATTTAGAGATGGTCCATTTCAACAAATGAATGCCGATAGATTCAAGCATTTTATGACTATGGATACTGTAAATGTTCCAGAATTTAGCACTCCAGTTGTTCCACCGAAACCATTCCCTGCTGGAAATGGAGATTATAGAGATAGGTTATCTGATGATCAAAAACTACAAGCGTGGATGGCAGCTAAAAAAGCTGTGGAATCACTCAATTTTGCTTTTCCGAATAGAATAAATGTTACCAGCCCATCTCCAGTTTATCCTAATTTGGTGGTTTTACCATTAATGTCAAAAGAAAGGTGCTATGGCCCTTGGGTTTCTTCTCAACTAGATGGTCAAGCCAATGTATATAAAAACATCGGAGGCAGAGTAGAATTTATTAAAGATGAAAATTTATCTCCTTGGAATTATGCTGGTTATCAATTGATGAATGAAGCTGGAAGATTGCAAGCAGAATTTTCTAATAGTATGCTCTTGTTTTCTGAAAGAGGCGGTTTCGTTATGCCGGGATTACCTCCGGGTAATTCTTTAGGTAAAGCGTTGATAACAGGTGGCCCTCTAGTAACAAATATAGATGTTAGTATTTCTGAGGGTGGCGTTCAAACTACATTCAAAATGGATTTATATACTTCTAGCTTTGGCAAGTTACAGAAACAAAAACAAGATCAAATCTCTAAAATTAGCAGAGAAAGACAAAGATTACGAGATGAAAGAAATGCCCTTATTAGAAAAGGTCTTGGAAAAGCTTCAACATCATTTAATTATGGTCAAATGTATGATACTCTCCGCAGCGTTAATCCAGAAAACGTACAACAGTTCGGTAATCCTATGGGTAATGTCGTAGCTTCTGTAAAGAAGTATGTTGAAAATAGAGTAAGTACACAACTGGGACTATCATCTTCTTCTCCAGATAAATTATTTGGTTCTTCTGAAACGCCTTTTGCCGGTGGAGAACATCAAGCAAAGGATTATATGATACAAGGATCGATACAAGATAATGCCCAAATAGGAAGAGTAGCACAAAATTTCTTAACAGAAGACAGTCTGGCGAGAGAGTATTATAATACAGCTTCTTCCGCCATCTGTGGTGGAGGATCAAACGATCTTTTTGTTCCGGCATCTAAAGATGTATATCATCCAAATATGGCATCTAAACCTCTACCATTTATTAAATCAAAAGGAAAATACTATATTGAAAACGCTGAAACATTTGATGATTCTGATATAACAAGGTACGGAGATTAAAATGTTTGATTCTAATATACATTCTGCTTCTACAGAGTATCATTCTTTTGCAACCAATGATTTTGCTTTAGAATCTTTGGGTATAGCATCGTATTCAACATCTAGTTTAAAAAGATATTTAGTAGATAAACCTAATGATGATGTCAAAGACCTTTTCAATGATTCTACCCAAGCAGCTTATGATGCTCTTGTTGGAAAGTCCTCTGTAGATTTATTATCTATTATTGTCTTCAATGAAGATACAAAAGAATACGAATTTAAAACTGGCGCATCAATCTTTCAAACTAAAAGCGGAACACAAGTTGCTTCTGATTTACCAGAATTATTAGCAAAACACAACACCAATGAATGGGGTATTGCCATAGATGAAGATGTTCGACAGGTAGTAGAAACTATTCAAGGCAGTTATTCTGGATGCATCACATTTCATCCGTCATTTTCAATTAAATTTGGTTCTAGTTCACAGGATAGAACACCATTAATAAAAGTATATTTAAAACCAAAAAGTCAAAGCGATACTAGCAGATCATTGGCTCAAAATGGTTCCCCGCTAATTTCATCTGTACCTAAAAGACCAACCGGAGCAAAATACGGATGGCAAGGAACACAAAATCAGCCCGTTGGAGTTTATCAAAATCCTTCCGAGGGTGGTAATATAAATCCAGAAAATGCAGTTGCTGCTAATCTAAGATTAACATATAATTCTGCTATTGGCGAATGGGAATCTGGTACGCAGCAAATGCTTGCCCGTTTATTAACCGATGTTGATCCAGCGGCGATCAAAGATATTCCATTCGATAGTATTGACGAAATTGCTCCAGAAGAGTTTTACAATACAAACTCTAATTACTACATGGGTCAATTCACTATCGGTAAAGCCCTACCGATAGGGGTGGAGAATGGAAACCCACATATGTGCGGTCCAAATATGACAGCCGCTGCTGATGATGGGAACAAAAAAGAAAAAATACAAGTTGTAAATAGATCGCCCAGAGGATTTAAAAAGGGCGACGTTGTGATGTGTAGTCATATCGACGGAGAATGGATTATTCAAGGTTTTGATGCTGGAACAACAAGTATAGCCCCTGTAAGCTTAAAACTCGGAAAGTGGTTTTTTGGTAAATATCTTGTAGACTCAGATTCTTTCTTTAAGGACGCACGATATAGGTCAAGCAATGGAACATCTTATTTTCAAAGCATTACGGGTAAACAGTATGAAGCTTATACTAGAACAAAATATTACATGTCGATGTATCAAGGAAATGGTGACGATTCCGCACCGGCACCGTCAGTAGAAGCTATCAAGAAATTATCTGAGTTCAATAATTTAAATTTGATAGCAAAGTTGAATTTATACACTCCATCAGCAAAACCAGATCAGCCTTATTATGTTTTTGATGACATGGATGCGGCTAACGCTATTATGTCACTATTACCAGCAAAAAATGATTATGATTTTCAAACTTCTAAGAGATACGTGCAGGTAACGGCATTTGATCAAGTTGGTCCTCATATGGGCGGAACCAATCAGTACAACATTATTGGAAGAACCAATGTAACATATTCACCAGATGGGTCAACCAATAGTGACAATTGGTATCAAACAAATTTTCCTAATTTTTGGGGACCAGTGTTTACGGAAGGTTATTCCGTTCAACAGGCTTCGCTTTTGAAAAAACCCAGAAACGCAACGCCAATGCATGGCTCTCCAAGAATAGGAATTGAAATAAGTGATCCATTTTTTGTTTTTCCATTTGATGGCTCAGATATATTGTCTATTAGTCCAGAAAAAAATAATACGTTAGACTCTAACAATTTTATGTTCTCTGACACAAAAGATGCCGGATTATATCAATTGCCAGCAGAAATTGGTATTAATGGATCACTTGCTGGCACTAATAGTTCACCGATAGAATCTTTGGATGAATTAGCCAAGCTAGAAATGCCCAACGCCAACTTATTAGATGTCTACTATAACTTTTTCGCTTCTAAAAAGAGATATTCATGGCTAGCTAGTATGGCTGATAGTGGAAATATTTATGGCCTAGCACCAGCACAAGCATCTAAAGTGCAATTTTCTCCACTACAATTACAGTATGCTGTTCATGCATATAAATCAACGAATACTGGAGATCAATCAAAATATGATAAGTTGCGTGGTCAGTTTTATTCCACTCTAAAAGCTGGGCAACTAATAGAAGATGGTGGTAATGAATGGGGAAATTTATTACCAAATAATACTACTCAGGGATATGTTCCAACTAGAGGATTGGCACCGTTCCCACTAATTGGTCCAGATACTATTACAAATGGAGAAGGTCCGATTGGTGGTCCAAATTTATTACCAGATTCTGACGGAAGTAGTGGCGATGAAAAATCTAATTTTGTTGGAATAATAGTTGCAAAAAATAAATTTGGTGGAGGAGGAGCTATCACTTTTACAACAGATCAATATTTTGGATTACCAAAAGTGCAACAGGTTGCTGGAGGTCAAACTGGTGGCATTACTATACTTCCAATTGGTGGAGGTATTGGCTGGGTAGGACCATCTAACCCTTCATTCACTTATGGTTATCCGCAATGGGGTTCTGCTGAAGATAACCCCAATAGTTTTGGCACCACTTCCTTACACGTTAGAATTTTCGATCAATGGCCCGATGAACAAACGATATATGATCCAAGATATTTTGGAGTATTACACTTCAATCCTCTCCATCCATCTGGAGGAATAGTTCAATCGAAATTACTTGATGGTGCTGCCACGCCAGACCTAACAGATTGGAATCCAACAAAAACCTTACCTAAATATGCAAGATATGTTGATGAGATAGAAACGTCTGTAGATTTTAGAATTCCCACGTATGCTGTTCCGGGTACTCCTTTCGATGCTGGATCGTCAGAAGATAACACTGTCATACCAATTGGTGCTAAAGTCGATAAAGACGGATGTAATGGTAAAGCAATTAGACCACAAACTGAATGGCGAGTTAATCCCATTAGAAGAGGACAATTGCTTACGGGTGGAGGTTTTAGATATCATAAACGATCAATTGGTCTTGGTTCAGATTATATGATTATCAGTGGAGGAGAAGGCTTTACTGTTGATCAAGAAATATCTTTACCAAAAGGGGCGATTGGCAAAGTAACAGAAATAGATAGTAAGGGCGCGATTGTTAAATTAACAGTAGATATTTCTAAAAAAGGTGAAGGTTTTATGCCCTCAGATTTTGCTGGCACATATCAAGAACCCTTGAAAAATAGTTCTGGTGAGCCTATCCTTGGTTCAGACGGTAAACCATTAACTGTTACTAGATATGGATTAAAAGCAAATATTTCTGGTGGATCAAAAGCGGCTAATATTTTATTCAATAATGGTGTTATATATCATAAGCTAGCCTATGATGCGTGTCCTTTGGAAAGTACAAGCGGTCCTGTTAGGTTGACCTTACCAAGTTATCGTGGAGAAAAGGCAGCAGAAGGAACCAATGTTTCAAGTGTCGGACTATCACCAAATAAAGATGGAAAATATGACGCTTTCTATTTCTTCAAAAATGACATACTGCATACGGTTTTAGAGCCGGAAGCTTTTATACCGGGCTTTCATCAATACGTTAAATTAGAAATCGGATCAAGTTAAATTTCGTGTATAATACATATAGAACCGTCTAAAATAGGGAGAATTCTATGGCTGAAATCAAATTTTATGCGAATATCAAAGACCAAAGCGGTGATGGTGAACTTATAAACCACGCCGCCGGTTCTGGTATTGGTTTTTATGGAAATGGCTTTGGTATTTCGGTTCCGGTTGGTGCTAAACAAACAACAACTTTCGTAACCAACGCTATAGGCACAAATCAAGGTCCACAGCTAAATAATACTGCTTTTGTAACCAGTGGAAATCTAAATACAAAAGGTACAGTTAGTATTAATGGTTTAAGTGCTATTGACTTGGATAAATTACCAAATTATCTTTGCCCACTCAATATTAGATTTACACATTCAGAGCCTGTGCGTGTACAAAATTGTCGCTTACGTATTTTTGATCGTAATAATATCAATAATCATGCTAGTGGTGTTGTAACTTATGTATATGAAGCTAGACATCCAGCAACGGTTCAATCGGTGGCAAATCTTAGTCATCGCGGCAGAAGTGAAACAAGCTGGTATGAATTTGATCCAGTTGATGCTATGACAGATATGCCCTTTACAGCATCACCCGGAGCTAGCGGAAAGAATACTAACTCTCAAGATGCTAGTCAGACTCTTGGTTATTCCACACAGGAAGGTGTTACCCATCAATCAATTAGACATGATTGGTATTTAGCATTGAGTTCAGAACCAGTAACCGTAGGTAGCAAGACTCAATACGGTTTATACTTTACTGTTGAATATCTCTAAAAATAAGTAAGAATGAATAAGGGGGTAGTTTTTAGGCTACCCCCAAATTCTTCCCCCATCAATACTTATAGATAGGCAAGCAACGCTTGTTATATCCCCAGTGATGATATTGATTCACTGGTACTGTCACAGCTTGGTAGGGATATCCCCATACCACTCGTTGCTCAACAACCGTTTGAGGTTGAATTACAACGGGAACCATAACCGTGTAAGCTGGTGCTTGATACACCATAACTTGTAGATACGGTACTGGTTGTGGAGGGGCAGTTACAACATTCGTAACATACGTAACCTCACAAGCCTTTGCATCCAAGGACGCAAACGCAACAAGCAAACATAAGATACTCGCAATTAATCTCATAAGCTCTCCTTTTTATTCCGATTGCTCCGTCTTGGGATTCCATTTCACCCAACCGTTATCGGGCAACCACTTACCATCATTATCCTTTCGCTTTGGAAATAGACCGCCACCCTTCTTGTGAACTCCGAAGGCGAGTCTAGCACCACACTTTGAGCAACGTAACTCATAGTATTGGTTATCATCGACAGTTCGGACAACAAACTTTACATCTTCGTTGCCGCACTTGCCACATACAGTCTCTTCAAAAACCTCTTGGAACTTATTTAGCTCACCAAATAAATCCTTCTGAGATTCCCCCTCTAGTTCTGCTGTAATTCTGCCATTTTTTGTAGTATATGTTAGTTTCATTAGTTACGCCACTCCTGTTGATAGCCAGTTATATCTTTTGGTATTAAATTCTTATCCCGCTGGTAATCATTGAGAACATCAATAATATCACTAGCGACTTTCTTAGAAACCTTCTTTCCGCTATCCACATTAAACTGCCTGAATAGCTTCTGCCCATCAATATTAAGTTGCTTACACTTAACATCGATAAAATTGTACTGAGCATCGCTCATACGACTCTGATCGTCATATTCACCCTCACTACTAGCCTTTGTAGAAGAAATAGCACGAACGATCTTTGCGGTATCCTTCTTGGTAAGTTCTTCCGCAGCGACACCCTTAATCTTTAGAGCTTTTCGTAATGCTCTTGCTTCGGCTCTGGTGCTAGCAATAGCAACAGCAAAAGCACAGAACATGTCATCAGTATTGCCCTCCCAAGAGTCTGCAACTTCGGAATAAGTAATTCCATTAGCAAACTTTACTGAAAAGACAACAGTGGCTCTACCATGATGATCTTCTCTTTGAACCGGAAATACTTGCGTTGGACCGCTAAAAACAATGGTGCCAAGTACAAGTTCAGCTACTCGTCTTAACCCAGCGACTAGAGGATGACCATCGACCAGTTCTGACTCATGGAATAAACTCATAGCATAATCATGCCATTCTGCTGATAGCATAGATGGCATATTTGAATCAACAACATTCTTCACTGATGTATCTGTATTTTCCGGTGTAGACAACTCAACTTCTGCAAATAGATTCTCATTGATTTCTGTGGCTGTACTCATATTTCTATCTCAATATACCTTTCTGATTCTTTGGGGAACGACTTCTTTATTGTATCCAAGCAATTCAAAATGTCAAGTCTCAACTTTTCTTTATCGGCCAAGCATACAGAATCCGAGAGATTCTTGATTCTCACTATAACCATACCTTTACTTAAGATCAATCCGGTTTTATGAAAATCTGCTTTGATTTGTTTTTGTAGTTTTTCTTCCCCCCATATTGGAAGAAAGTGGGATGGACCGTCTACCTCTATTATAGTCTTGATGGACGGTACGTACATGTCGATTTCTAGATTGTGATTTTGAATCAATTGTTTTTTATGATATTCGACCTTATATCCATGTTTGACAATTTCTTCGTAAATAAATTTCTCTAGCTTCGACCCTTCTTTACCAGCCAATTGTATACTTTTGATGGCAGACTCTAGCATTCGTTCTTTTTCAGTTTCTGGTATATTCTTCCATCTTTCTTTTGCTTGTTCGATTTTAAAGTTATAATCGCCCTCGCTCATTTCATCCCAATATTTTTTAAGACCAGAACTAATCTTGATTTTTTCCTCATGTGTGCGTTGCTTGCCGCTAGTAGGATGTATAGAGGTTCCTTTTTCGATAGCATTCTTTTGTGCTTCACTTTTTGTTTTTAATTCTACGCCACTCTTTATCAAAACTCGCCTAATTTTGTTAGGGTAAGTTTGCATAGCTTCTGCTATTTCATATGTACTCTTATTTTGATTCGTATACATATGTACTATTTTTGATTCATCCATTTTGTTGACCTTTCAATAAAGTCACGATATTTTCGAAATTTTTACTTAATCCCAATGGATATTGTCCCGTTATTCTTTTGATATATGAAGCATCTTCTTCATTTCTACACAATATCTTAGCTCCACGCGATAGTGCAAATAATATGTCTAGAGCTTTTAACTTATTCTCCCATCCATAATAATAGTAAATATCAATCTTATTTACAATATTCAATGCATTGACGAGACTATTAAGATTGGTTACTATGAGTGAACCATCAAAATTCCAAAGATCGGTACTATTAAATAGCCCAAAATTCAAATTAACAGGATTATGGCAAATTCCATCATAAAATAAACTAGCATCAAGTATTGTTTTATCTTTGATTGCTTGATTTAATTCTTGGGCTATACCCTCCATCTGGTTTTTATCACCAAAATCAGAAACGTATATTCCTATATTCATTGGTCCCAAGCTCCTATCATGTTGGAAAAATAATTGTTACCTAGATAATAATCTCTTTCAAATCCAGCAGATTGTAAGAATGGATTTAAAGTTGATCCTATATCTAGATAAGTATTATTCTCATTAGCCTCTGTTAATTTATGACACAGTATATTACCAAAAGGTCCGCAGCAAAACAGAAAAATCATATCTTTAAATGCTTTTTCACGAACGAGCCAAGTTAATTCTTTAACTAAGTCCCAATCTTCTTTCCAAGCATTATTTTTAACCGGAACCGTTATATAAGGTGTAAATGGTAGATTTTCAGTCTTGGCCTTTTCATTACATACCAAAATAACAGGTTTGGTGCTATATAGTGGAACTATATTCTCAATATAATATCTATAGTTTGAATTCACCCATATATCCGCCCAAGTTAAATGATCCTCATCTTGCCCGCTTAATCCTTTCATCTCTTTATGCGTTTTCAATCCGAATACATTAACGCATGTTACTCCAACAAAATATCTAGGATTTTTGTATTGAAATGCATTTATTAATGCTTGTCTTTTATCTTGATCTTCGGGGTTGTTTGGATCAAACCAAAACTCTTTATTGTCAAGAGATTGATTTATCATCACGGCCCATTCTCCATCACAAAATTTAGAAAAGCTTATATTTTCTCCGCTTTCTAGAGATTGCTTGAGAATCCTAATATCTTCTTTGAAATTTTTATTTGGTGGAGTCGTGAATTTCATTTTCTTTCTCTTCTTCCATTTCTTCTGCAACGATAGGATAGCCCATTTGTCTCACAAAATTCCAATATTTATTCATGCCAATATTAGCATTATAATCCATAGAAATAGCAACTGGTTCCTCGCCATACTTTATTGCTGTATCTGGCATTGATCCCCATAAATCCATATCATTCTTTGGATGAGGGGGAACATAAGTATTCAAGCCAAAGTGCTTTTTGACGGCATAAGACAAATGGGTATCTTCTCCATATCTCATTGGTGAAATTTCTGGCATTTCTGCCCAAAAAGCCCGTAGCCAAGTTTTTTCAAAAAACCAAGAGTGGCATCCCATATCAACCCTTACTGTAGTTTCATTTGGGTTGCACCAGCCAATGGCTGTATAGCTTTGCGGTGCTGGATAAGTAAGATCGTGTCCAGCATTGGCTATAACCCCCCTTGTGCTTAATACTCCATGATGAGTTTGCATGGTTGTTAAACAATTTTCAAACCATTTCTTGCCGGGAATAGTATCGTCATCCATGACGCAAACATATTTTGTTCTGGCATTTAAAGCCATAGCGAATCGTCCCCAACTACCATAGTCGGTGTTGGCAATAACCGAATGGCATTCATTTATAATATTTTGATCAAATTCTAGACTGAGACTATTAGTTAGATTAATCCATAGCATTATCTCAAAATCTTGAACTGTCTGCTGCTTTAATGCTGCATATTGTTCTTTAAGGGTGTGTGGCCGTTTAAAGCCGTTTAATACAACCGTGATGCTCATTTTAATTCTCCAATTAGTTGATCGATTTTATTTAGATGTTCACTTGAAGGTAATTGTGAGAGTATCGACTTAACTCTATGAAAACAAGTATGCCTGTCAAGTAATTTTCTTCTTAGTTCTGTTTTGTCAGAATTGGGGTCACATATATCCGTATCTGTTCTAAATACTTTCTTAATTTTATCTGAAACTATTTTTCTGGTTTCTTCATCATCAATATCATAGCCCACGGATTTTCCGTAGTATATAGCATCATATAAACTTTGAGGTATTATCGTGTTGAAACTTCTAAAAATCAACTTTTCATAGTTATGATAGATATTGGAAAGCTGATTCACTGGCAGCATAATATCAACGTCGTTTTCGAGGTTTTTATTGTAGGATATGATATGATATGAACAATCAAAATGCTTGATATGGTCTTTTGATAGAACGATTTGACCCACATCTATAGAATACTCTATGTTACCCCTACTAAGAAATAAATCTGCACCAAAACCTATTTTTAGTAATCTTGCTTTAGATTTAATATCAACGTCATCACTGTTCGTAAATAAGAATGCCACAGGAACATTATATTCTTCTAGAACTTTTTCAGTACCGGATACAACGCTTTGATCCATTCCGGTAATATTAATGATTAACTGAGTTCCACCATTCTCTTTTATATATCTAAGAACGTCGGTTAAAATGTTAGTGATGTGAGTAATGTGATAATCTGGTTTAACGATATCAAACATATCATATGCACTTACCTTGGCTGGATTCCAAACAACAGATTTGCACCCTATTGCTCTAAGAGTAGCATCAATGTACATGGGTTCGGTATGTGTAAAAGAGGAGTAATTACTAATAACAAAATTCATATTTTTTCCTTTATTGCATGATAGGTTTTAATATTACTTATCTTTTGAAGTTGATGCTTATTGGGAATACACTTGATCTTATGTTTTGTCTTTAACAACTCATTTAGTGCTTCAAACAAAAATTTGCTTTTGTTGTCTTGAGAGACTATGATTTTTCTAAATAGTTCAACCGTTTCAAAGTTATGTAAATAGAGTATTTCAGACCATATCGATTTGGCCCCAAAAGAAAAATATTCTGCATCCTGTTTTTCATTAATATTTATGCCTATTTCTAAATTTTCTGAAGGATTGACTTCGGTTAATACGCATGTTTCATAATATTGAATTAAAGACAAGCTTTTGCTACTTAATAATAAATTGCCGTCGCATATAACAATCTTGTCATTTAATGTGTTGTTCAGTGCTATTCTAGCACTCTCACAGGAGTTGCAACTATTGAACAATTGATTCTCTACTATCCTTATATTGATTTTATTGTAATATGTGCGAATATATTTACATATTTTCTCAGCATCAAAGCCAACGCATAATATAATCTCATTGTTAACAAAAGTCTGCTGTATAGCTTGGATTTGTAAATCTATAAGTTTATTTTTGTCTATATTTATCAGCGGCAAAGGGCCATATGATCGCATTCTATAACCCGGAGAATCGCACAGTAAAATAACTGTGACCAACTCCGAAGTGGTTTTAGGCAAAAGTCCAGCTTTTGGTGATATTATACATTTAGTTTTCATAGTCAAATATCGATATACATTCCTATGTTCTTAGCGGTTTCAATAATGTTATTTATATTACTCTTATAGTCATCAATTTGGCTATTAGCATAATTCATCTTATAAGCCATATTAGAGATTATTAAAATTCCATCACAATTAGCAACTATAAATTTCTTTAAATCTTGATTGACTAAATTATTTAGTTGGATTAATTTTGTAAAGTCAAAACTTTCTGATAAAACTAGGTGGCAGTTTCTTTTAGATTTAAGTGCAAATTCATGTAAAAATCTATCGGACATTGAACAAATAGAAATTTTGATGCTCTTATGATGGGAATATACATCTAGAACCATAGACTTTATATTAGACGATGCTGAATAATCATGAAACAGATTGATATTGAGCTTGTCTTGATAATAACTTATACTTGGTATTGTTTTAATTAGATAATCCTTGAATGATTCAGATATATGATTACAATCAACCATAATATCAAAATCCAAGGCTGATTCAGCTATAGCTTTTTCTAGACTTGGCGATCCACCGTTCCAAGATAATGGTCGGTATAAATTACAAAAATTGTTGATAACATAAAACTCTTTTTCATTATCGTATGCTTCTATAATATCGGATTTGTTGAATTTTTCTATTCTATCAGCCGAACAGCCGGTTTGAGTTAATTCATTATAAATAGCGAATGTGCAATTTTTACAACTAGTTTGAAGCTTGCGGTCTTGTAACTGAGATTTCATAGTTATATCCCTTGATAGATGATTTGTTAATAATCAGATTCTTACTTTGCAGAATCGACACTATATCGCTAATATTGTATAATCCGCGTTTAGAAAAAACTAGTTCATTGAATTTTTGCGTATTCAAATTGCCCAATAAAACATCTCTTGAAATCACAGATAATTCAGTACCACCAAGTATTAACTCACTATTAAGTCTCATCTTGCTCTTAACATCGTCCAAAAAATTATCTAAGAATTGAACCGGGATACTATCTAGGGCATCTACCGCAACGATAGATTTGGCAGCATTATTAGGAACTTGCCCTAGGTCTATTTTTCCATATATAATAGGGATCATTGTGTATCCCTCTATAACCTTGTCAATATTTTCAGTAATGTAAACTTTCATCTTATTGAAACCTCGTAAGTTATATCGAAAATTTCGTTCCACTTTTTGATAAATGTATCCTCTGAAAAACGCTCCAAAATAGTTTTTCTAGCATTTTCACCCAACGTTTTTTGTAGGTCTTTGTTTTTCAGTATTTCGTTCAAATACATTTCTAGTTCTTTTTCATCATTTGAAATAAAGCCATTCACCCCATTTTGAATAATTTCTGGTATCATGCATGTTGCTGTAGAAACAACGGCACACCCACAACTCATAGCTTCTAATAAAGAAGTAGGAATTGGACTAAGCGTTGAACTATTGAAATAGACACCGCAAGAATTATACTCTTTCACCAACTCTTCTGTTGAGGATGCTGACTTTGATAATCCCTTGGTTTCTCCAACAAGCTTTGTTTTTAGCTTACCTGTTACTCTTTGCCATCCATAATAATTTAAACAGTAGTCTCTATTAACAAAGTCATTAGCTACAGTTAAAACATAATCTTGCTTTGGTTCATCATTAGGCTTAAATGTATCAGAATCTATACCATGATGAATCACCACGGTGTTGTATTTGATGTTCCATGCATCCATAGAGAATTTGGAGATAAATACATTCACATGACCAACCATATTGGTCATAGCTTGTATATGCTCTTTACTCAATGTTTGTGGGGTTGGAAGCGTATGTTCCAAACATATGATGGGTATATTAAGCTTTTGATTGATTTGTTGAGCAGCTTGATATTGCCAATATTTACTTTGCACCAGTATAAAATCATATCCTATAAATTCTGATATCATTGATTCTGGTAGTATATAATAATTCGAAGGTGTTGGAATTTGTGAAGAATTCCACTTTTTAAGGTCTGGCAAATGGAAAGAATAAAAATTATGCCCAGTTTTACAAAGTTGAGTTTCGTACCTTTCGTGCGTTGGAAAGGTAAGAATATTATACTTTTCTGGCTTTGGCCTGTTGGCAATACTAATTAGTCTATCAACAGAATTGTTAATCATTGAGAGCGTCCTTTATCTTTTGTCCAACTTTATCGTAAGAGAATTCTGCGGCTTGCTTTATACCAGCCTTTTTATCAATAGAATCTCTGTTTTGATAATAAAATCTCATAGCCTTCTTGATTTCTTGCTCACTGGGTGTGAACCATTCTTCCCTACCGGTAAATAAATTTGGAAAAGCCGGATCGGAATGATTACAAACAGAATAAACCCCATTTACCAACCATCCGGTACTCTGATTTTTGCTATCTATAAATTCTTTTGGGCCACCTTCTTTGCTACAGATTGGAGTTTTTCCAAAACACATAGCATCAAAAGCTGGAATAGACCAGCCTTCACCGTGAGATGGGGCAACAAAACAATCGCAAGAATTATGAATAGATAATATTTGATCATCGGTTAAATCATCGCATATTATTAGTTCTTTATGATATTGATTGATATCACCGTATATTCTCAATTCTTTTTTAATCGCAGAACACATATTAGTAATATGTTGATATAAATCTTTTGGATTAACACCAAACTTTTTAACCTTCAAGATTAAGCTAACTGGTTCAAAATGGTGAAATTCGCTATGAAAACTTCTGATGATCGACTCTATATTTTTACGATCATTCAAATCACCTATATAATAGAATTTGAATTTATGGTTATGTACGCCAAAATTAACACTATTATTACATGAAGTATATTTATTTAAATCAGATGCATATGGTATAACTTTAACTTTATTTAAACCATCCTTTAGTAATGATTGTTTAAGTGACTCATTTGGCACCCAAACCTCATCTACCAATTTAAGATTGGTGAGCCAATTATTGTACCTTAAAGTATTAGATTCTCCGACGAAATATGCAATATTCTTTTTAAATTTTTGTGTTCCAACTATGTGATGTGGTAAAACATTCTGGATACAAAAATCTATATTTTGTAAAGATTTATTTTCTAGTGCTAGAATTCTTTTATCAATTTCTGGTTGATAATTGGTTAATTTTATATTTCTAGCAACAACGTCGATTCCAGCAGAGCTAGCTGCAATTAATGAATTTATAGCAGCGTGTGACCAGCCACTGCCCTCTTTGTAGTGTCCTATAAATAATGTTTTCATATCAGTCTAAATGCCTCTGCTCTTTTTTGTTCCCAAAAATTTCTCCTATTACATAAAGCAGCCATATGTTGATATGCGGTATTAAAATCAAAAGGATTTCTACCTTGTTTTCCATCAAAGGCTGCGGAACTTTCATTGAAGTACATACCACCAGTTGTGGAGGTTGTGGCTTTATACATCAAATCACGCACAAGTCTTGCTTCCATAAAACTATTTACTTTATCTGGCTCACAAAGAACTTTTGTTACTAACCATCTAGCCAAGTCTTGGTGGCTAATATTTGGTGGTAACTGTTCGGGCTTTGGTTCTGGATAAAAAATACGAGGAGGAGATTTCCAAGTCAAATCTTCTGGTACGATATCTACGCTATCAAAATAATTTTCCCAAGCCTTTCCGCTTTGATCCCATTGATAATGTTTTAGAAATGCTTGCCGTGTTTCAAAGCCCATCTTTTTTCTAACACTAATGGGCTTGTTAAAAAACTCTATAAGCTTTTGTGCTGCTAGTTCATTATCTGGAACTGCTCTTAAACATCCGGTTTCCAACTCTTTGTAGAGAGCTTTTGGCTTGATAGGTATACCGCCAAGATTTCTAACAACACTTTCCATAGCAGAATAGTCAGTAGCCATTACTGGTATGCCACACGCCGCTGCTTCTACTTGAGGAAGACCAAAACCTTCGCAGTTGGCATATTGCACATAGATATCAAATAAGTTGATAATCTTTGCTAAATCCTCATACTCTACACCGTTTTTAACGTTGGAAAGTGAAGCTCCATATTGTCCAGTGTATGGCGACTGAGCGATTGCTCCTTTAAATAAGGATACAAACGGTCTGTTGGTTTGACCGCACATATATGTAAATAATACTTTAGATGATAGCTTGTATTCTTGTAGTAATTCTGGTATATCCCAACCTAAATCGGGATAACTAGTGTGACAATATAGATAGTAGTTTGAGTTATCTTCTACACTATCAAGTAAAATACGAAACGCTTTAAATAAATCTGGATATAGTTTGCGTCTTTGATTACGCATAACTGTTCCTATAATTTTGGCATTTGGATCAATTCCAAGTGATGTTCGTAATCCTGCCTTATCTTCTATGGGTTGATATGCTTCATGAGCAGAGGGTGGAGATATACCAAGATAGTTTATTTTTCCACCAGATTGTTCCTTTAGAACTTCTCCAGCCCACTCTGAATATGTTAGACAAGCATCTGCTGATTCATAAGTCGCAATCCATTGTCTAGCCTGCGGCTTGGCATCAACGGTTGGCATAATACACCACTTAAAGAATTTTCTGTATGGTGATCTTTCTGCAAAGTCCAACATCCAGAAATCTCTAATATCACATACTATATCTGGCTGAAAATCTAAACAAACCGGTTCAAATATCCATTCTCCAAATTGAGCCAAAGGATTATTGGCATACTGAGCCTTTTCTTCTTCCGATGCGTCTTGCGGTGGTATTACTCCATAGAACTTCCAAGGTATATTAGATGCTCTTGGATCGTTTCTTTCGCCATATGATGCTAATTCTGCTAGCTCATATTTGCCCGTACTATATAGATACTTTAGTATCTCTCTAGTATAAGTAGCATAACCGGTATTTAAAAATGTAGCTTCGCTACAAAATAGTATTCGTTTCTTTCTCATTATTGATTAGTCTTCAAAGTCTTGGTGACAAAAATCAAACTCATTGATTCTAAAAATCACAGAGCGATTATCCTTAGAAACATTCTTTGCGGAAGCAAGAACATTTAATTTTGTTCCTTTGGTTGCATACTTTTCTAGAGTTTCCGCACCAGTATGCCAAGCTTCACAGTAAAGATATGTTGGTATTCTATTCTTTTCGCCACTCTTGGTTCTACGATAAGTATAGACTACCATCATAAATTCCGCCTTAACAATATCATCAATAACGGATATTCTTGGATTTTCTACCAAATACCCTGTAAAAGAACACATATTCATGAATCTATTCTCCTTGATCCTAATATTTTAGCAAGAACACGTTTAAAAAACACACTACACTTCGTGTATTTGATTAACAATGAATGAATTATCATTTTCACCAACCGCACCGCAAAATGTCAAATTATTGCCTTCATATAGAACGTACTTGTACTTCTCCTTAACTTTTGGAAAAACTATCACACTATCAAGCATACAAGTATCATCCTCTATAGTTAAGAAGGCCATCAGTTGACCTTTTGACTCGCCCTTAGTTATTTTATATTCTGAAACACGCTGAACATTAGCAACTATACATAAATCTTTACCTTTCTTGCCGTTGATAATTTCTTTGCAAGTGGTATTTGCTGCCGAAGTATCAGATGTTTCAACTTTGGTCATGCTCACAGGACACCCCAAGAATTTAACTTCTTGATCGATGACCCAAGACGGATCATCCTCTAGATCATAAGGTGGATTTATAAGTAGCTGTATTTCATTTTCTATAGCTTGTTTTCTGTCCGCTTTACTTGTACCACCACCCTCTTTTTTGGTTGGTGCCAAATCCTTTAAACAGTCAACAAACGAACCCCAATTTTTCTCTTTGTAGTGAGTTTGAATCCATGTTTGTTCTGCTTTGGTTAAAGTCTTAAAAATATCATAGTCATATAGGGCTTTATTTCTAGTGATTTTATCCGCAAAACCCCTAAAGAATCCTATTGATGCCAATGCCTTAAATGCGGTTGAACTTATCAAAGGGCTAAAGAAAAGTAGAATTTCTAGCCATGTGAATTTGGTAATGTTCTTATCAAGCTCTTTTTCTGCTAATTCTATAGACTCTATGAGTTTATCACCCGTCTTACCGGTAAGAGATTTGATATCTTTAATACCAAAGAATATCTTGTTCTTCTGAATATTGAATTTCGTATCAAAGTTAGCCAAACTTGGAGTTTTAACTTGAATATCAAACAGCTTGGCTTCTGATATTAATTCATATATTTCTTGATGAGGGTCTTGCTTTTCATTAGCATAATAAAGGTATGACAAAAAGAACTCCAAAGTGTGGTGAGCCTTAAAGTATGCACTCCAATATGAACAGACAGCATACGAAACGCTATGAGACTTATTAAATGCATATCTAGAGGATTTCTCAATCCAGCCGAAAATTTGTTCTGCCTCTTCTTTTGTTACGATGCCAACACGTTCAGCACCCGCAATAAAAGACTTTTTGACCTCATTCATAAGGTCTGCTTTTTTCTTGCCAATAGCTTTACGTAAAACATCTGCTTCTTGTAGATTAAAACCGGCAATCTTTTCAGCTATACGCATGGACTGCTCTTGATACACAAGAACCCCATACGTTGTCTTTAGAATATCTTCTAGGGCAGGATGAAGATATGTAACTTCTTCTCGCCCATGCTTTCTATCGACATAATGCTGGGTCATGCTTTTGCCATCAACATAGGCTTTTAATGTTCCCGGTCGGATAATAGCAATAAGCGCCGACAATTCTTCGATATTGGTTGGTGCCAATTTCTTAGCCCAAGATTTACCAAGGTTACTTTCCAGTTGGAAAATACCCTTTGTTTTTCCTTCTGCGAATAATTGCCAAGTGGCCTTATCGTTATAATCCAAATCATTTAACATACAATTCCCCGCTTGCAAATGCCTTATCAAAGTTAACGTTTTGATAAACCGCCCTATGTGTTTTCAACAATTTGATGAATATATTCGCTTCATCCTTAACGTCTTGTAGAGCGTCGTGCGCTCCGTTTGCACTTAATCCCATTCGCTCTCTAAGAGAATCCATACTGATTGACTTTACTGATGGATCGCTCTCTGTCCATGTAAAGATATTATCCATAATATCTATCTTATAAACCTTACTGAATAGTTTTTGCTGCCTTCTCTCATCATCATATGGTCCATACTCTCTGCACAGTCTATCTACAATAATAAGATCGAATCCAATAATATTGAAACCAACAGGAATAGGATTAAAAAACGTGTCACCTTTCCAATTATATTGTGACACAAATTTTGTAAACTTCGACCACACAGACTTTAATGACGGTGCTGATGATAACTGATCTCTAGTTTTATTTGTAATCTTTAATGCCTCATCTTCAATTGGATCAAGACCAAGAGATATAGCCTTTTCGTCATCAAATATGGGCTGAATCTCGCTATTGAATTGTCCCTTTACCGCTAAATTTCTTCCATCCAACGCTAAAGCAGCAATTTGGGTTGGTTGTGTCTTATGGGGATTTCTTGATCCAGTTTCAAAGTCGAATATAATAAAATCTCTATTTGCCATCTGTTGCTCCTGTTATTTCCTGTATCTTCATAATCTTATCAAGCAAGTTGATACCTAACACATCAAACTTAACGTGTCCTAATGCTTCTAGGTCTGCCATTTCCAATCCTGCAATCTTTTCCTGTGATCCCTTCTGCTTTACCATAGGACACACTTTGCACAACGGCTCTGCTGAAATAACAACGCCAGCAGCATGTTTACCTTGTGTTTTAAATGTTCCTTCGATCCGAATAGCTTGATTAAAATAATCAGCGTATTCACCTTCTAGTTCTCCATTATCATTTATTCTGCAAAAGTCTCTTAGATCATCAGCATTGTTAATTAATGCCCACCTAATAATAGATCGGTCTTCATCGTCCATTTCCGCTAATTGATCAGAAATCTTAGCCTCGTCTGGAATACAGTTACTTATGGCATTCATTTCTGCAAAAGAGCAGGCTTCATTAATTCGTAAAACTTCCTTAATGGCACTTTTCCCTTGGAGTCTTCCAAATGTTAACATTTGACTAACGCGATCATGTCCGTACTTGTCTTTGATATATCCGATAATTGCATCTCTATGTTTGCCGGGAACATCCATATCGATATCTGGTAGAGATATGTGATCAGCACTATTTCTTCCAGCATTATAGAATCTTGCAAATAGAAGATCAAATTCTAACGGATCGATCTTTGTAATACCTACTAGATAAGAGATTAAACATCCAGCCGCTGATCCTCTACCGGGACCAGAAAGCCAGCCTTGATTGTTTACATAGTTAATGATATCTCGCACAATGAGGAAATATCCGAATAGATTAGCACCCTTAATAACATCGAACTCTTCCTTGAATCTATCAAGATATCTCTGCTTATCTTCGTCTTTTGATACTTTGCCTTTTGCCATCAATAGATTTTTCCAGCCATCTCTACACAATTCTTTAAGATAATCTTCTTCCGTTTGATTATTAGGACACTCAAACTTAGGAAGCATTGGCTTATTAAGAATATCATAGTCTTCGCACTGTGAATAAATCTTATCTAATTCCTCTGATGGCAAATGCTTGGATTCATCGCTACTAAGAACATAAAATGTATCGTTCAAGAAATATTTTACTTTATCGGTATGCTCTTGAGATAGTTCGGCTTTATCATTCTTTATACTTTTCAGAACCTTTGGTAGTGTCGTTTTCATATCCGAGCATAAAAGTATTCTATGTAGTTTTGCATCTTCCCTGTTGGTATAGTAGCTTATAGGCATAGATTTCGAAGGAGTGTCCGAGAGCTTGAGCAAATTGTTTCTCTTGAGAACGCTAGATAACACAGAATCTGAAATATTATCGTTGTCATCAAGAGAAGAAACGAGTTCTATCAAGTCGTGCCATCCAGCCTTATTTTTAGCAAATAAAGCGAAGTTATCAAAAGAACAACCTATAATTGGTTTTATACCAGCCTTTTTGCAAGCTTGAAAGAAAGCAATAGAACCAGAAATTGTTTTGTAGTCACAAATACCGCAAGCTTTATATCCGTTTTGCTTGCACTTCGCTGCCAATTCGTCTGGCTTAGAATAGCCCTTTAATAGACTATAATGTGTGTAGTTTTTCAATGGGAACCAAGGCATATTTTCCTCGCAACTAGAGTCTCAATCAAAGTATTATAACGCTCAACCGTCAAGAAAACAACTCACTCAGCCGCAATCTTTAGGCTCATTCTTTTCCCGTCTATGCAATGTGAAAGATTTATTTAACTTTCTAACTAAAGTGGAGCCGGTTCTTTCAAAAAAACAAGGCAAAATACCATGAATTATTAATAGCAAACCTGCCTTTATACATATCAGACCATGACTTACCGCAAACAATAAGTGTTCACGGTAGGTCATGTTATTTTCTGATAAATGCTTTAGCCACTTATTAAGAAGATTCATTATTACCAACTCTTACAAGCCCAATACCTAGCCTTCCATTTTGGACCGGGATTGTCACAATTATGTCTGGCTCTAAAGCTCTTTCGACGTTCTGGATTATTTTTCTTAATAGTCATATTTGGATCACCAAAACGAACAATAACAACATTTCCGCTTTCATTCTTAACGTAAACTGCAAACTTCTTGGGACCATTTGATGTTCTAAATGGCTTATTTAGCGTTACTTTGCGACCTTGATATTCTGAGGCTTCGCCTTTATAGATTAGGATTTTACCATCCTTTTCGTAATATCCTTTTCTTCTATATGTATAGATTTCTCCACTTTGAGGGTCTTGATATTCATAAGCACCCTCTTCCTCTTCCATTTCTGGTTCTTCTGTTTCAAGCTCTGATGGTTCTTCTACTTCTTCGTCGCTGGTATATTCGTCTTCGTACTTTCCGGGTTCGTAGTACTTAACAAAATCATAAACATTTTGAACATAAATTTCTGCCTTGGATATCATGTCTTTTGTCCAATCTTGGAACTCAACTGATAATGACATGCCCTTTAGCTTCATTACAATTTCCATCAATTGATCATGCATCTTTTGAATTTGTTCAAAAGCCATTTCATCTCCACCATCTGATTGAGCTTTCTTCCAAGATTCGGGGTCTGGACGATCTGGATCACCACGCTTTGCTGGCTTATACTTCTTTCCTAATCTTTCTTTCTTTTTCCTAATATTTTCCCATAAACCGGGTTTTGCTACAGATACATCCCACTCTTCTGTTTCCTCGCCAAAATCTTCATATTCTGCTTGACTTGGAATATATAGATTGTCTTCTGTGATTTCTTCTTCGTATCCAAATAATTCTAGCTGTCTTTCGAAATCTGCCGCTTCTACGCAGTCACAATCTGCCGTGGCTTGTCCAATACATATAGCCACTCTCTGTTTTTCGTCTGGATAATCTTTTTTCATTACCTCATTACTCATGCAACGAGAAACGAAATTTGTTTTATCTTCATCTTTATTTCTGCGAGGAATAGGCATCATTGTCTCCTAATTAAGTGTTTGTTGTATAGCAGCTTGTAAAATATCATCAACGCTGCTAGCGGGTATTCTTTCAGAGAAATATTTCTTGATATCTAATATCATTTGATGGTTTGGGTCTTTGGTAATTTCTAACCATCCCACAAAATAATTCCAAATTCTATCTTCTAATATAAGAGGATATTTAACACCGTTTGGTCTACCAAAACGATGATTCCATTTGAGTTGTGGTAAACATATATTCTTTCCGCCCCATTGTCTAAATTTTGCTGCAATATATCCTTCTTCTGCACCAAATCCCCTAAAGTGAGGACTAATACCTTTCCAAGCGGATTTTTCAAAAGCTAAAAGGCCCATGCCTTGCATTTCTATTTCAAATGGCTCACCAATATCGTATGCTGCTCTATTCGTTTGCCATGTACCATACATATCTCCGCTCCATTTTTGATCAAAATGGGTTGATATGTTTGATAGATCATCATACCATAATGGACCTTGTACTAAATTTTTACAGTTAGGATTATTAGCAAAATAGTGCATTAATGCTGATATAGCTTGGGGTTCTAATAATACATGGCAATCCATAATAAGTATATACTTGCCATCAGCATAATCTACAGTTTTGTATTTATTAAAAGAGCTTGGAACTCCAGTATAAGGTATATATTTACCACGAACTTGATTTTCAATAAAGGATTTGCAGGCTTTTCCGTGTTCGCTAGTGGGATTTCCATCCAATAATACGAACTGAACAGCATCTGTTTTGCAAAGGTCATGATAAATCCTTAATGATTGTATGGAGAAAAATACCCCATCATAATCATCGTGGGTTGCCATAGCAATAGTAAGTAATTTACTAGACATTTTAGCCTCTTAGCCGGGAGCAGAATAAAAACCTATATCAAAGCCTTTTCTGGTGCAATCCTTTAGAGTTTGCTCCATTCCGTTATTTTTAAGGCTATTCTCTATGTATATACACATATTTTGGTCTGTTCCCGGCCAGTTGTTCTTACAGTAATGGCACAATTTAGTACATTTCCAATTGTCCCTATTTTGAGAAATTGGCTGTGGAGTATTGTTATTTTTTATATCTTGGAACTTATTTTTAAGCATTTTGAGGAACTTTTGCTCATCTTGCTTATCAAAACACATAGAGAATGGTCCACCGTCCTTGATAAAAAAGATGCTCATAATAGCTTGTTTATAATCTGGAAAAAGCTTAGAAATAGCATAATTATAAAGCAACAATTGAGGGTCTGAGCATAACTTATCATATGTCTTTTCT
>Ga0214917_10001619_pt1 | contig 28754 bp, 27 predicted proteins | sample LL_1208_BB_MetaG_FD_177983 | JGI IMG/M metagenome (GOLD analysis project Ga0214917, IMG submission 177983) | Freshwater microbial communities from Lake Lanier, Atlanta, Georgia, United States - LL_1208_BB | ecosystem: Environmental > Aquatic > Freshwater > Lake | place: USA: Georgia | collected... | reverse complement strand
TCTGCGACCCGTTCGATGCGACTGCCCGGCGGGACCGCGATCCGCAGGTCCTGTGGCTCCGGCCCCAGTCCTTCGAGTTGGATGGAGGCGGTGGTGGTGGCGAGCGTGCCGTCGATCCGCACCACGCTCTCGACGACCGCCTGTGGCGGCGCGGCGCCGGACCATGCGGTCTCACCGGCAGCGGCGATGAGGATCGTGGTGGGGCCGGCGACGCCGGCACATTCGACCATGCTCCCGGCCGCCGTCTCCGCCGCTGGTTCGACGCGGATCGCGGCGCCGGCCGGCTGGACGTCGACCCGCGGCGTGACCCGCGGCGTGGCGAGCCGCACGAGCGAAGCGGTCGCCCGCGGCACCGTCAGCCGCAGCGTTTCCCCGTTCGGGCCGCGCGCCACCGGCACGAGGCCGACGAGGGTCAGCGAGTGGTGCGAATCGACGGCGGCCTCCAGCCAGGCCTCGTATCCCCTGCCACGCTGATCGACGTCCACGATCAGGCGTCCCTCTCCCTCGTGTCGCGGCGGGGTCGTGACCACCATCCCGCCGAGTTCCAACGGCACCCGCGACCATCCGGCACGCGTCTGCCGCAGGCTCACCCGCACCGTGACCTCGCAGGTGTCGCCACCACGCGCGCCGAGATCGCCCGTGATCTCGACCCGTTCGAGCACCGCCGCCGGGGGCTGGGGAACCGCCGGCAGGCCGTCCCGGATGCGCAGCAGATCGACGAAGTCGCGGTAGCGAAACCCCGGCACCGGCACCAGTCGCCCGGCATCGTCGCGCAGATAATAGAGGTCGGGTTCGATCGCCTGGACGGCATCCGGCGACTCGCCACCGGCCTCCGCGGCGCGGGCCACGGGCGACATACCCCGGCAGGTCGCGACCGCGCACAGCACCAGCCAGACGGTCGCCGTGAACGACGGAAACCGGCGGCGCGGATGGCGGTGTGCGGGCATCGAATCCTCTCGTCTCCCGGCGGGACTGCCGGCGAACGCGCGGCGACGGCACCCGTCGCCCACCTCACGACCTTAGTTCGCAGCCCGGCCCGACGCACGCGTTGCGTCGCGTTTCCGACGGCACAGCCGGCGCAACCGCGACAATCCCTCCCCGTGGAAGCCCTCCCCGTGGACGGTCGTGGCGCTCAGGCCGGCAGCAACCGGCCGAGGGCGTCGAGCAGGTGCGGAGTCGCCGCGGCGATGAAGGCCGGCTGGTCGAGCGCGACCCGCCCCGATGGGCCGCCCGCGAACGGCCCGATCACGCCGCCGGCCTCGGCGACGAGCAGCAGGCCCGCGGCGACGTCCCACGACGAGATGCGGCGCACCCAGAACGCGTCGAGTCGGCCGCAGGCGATGTAGGCGAGATTGATCGCGGTGGAGCCGGTGCGCCGCACCGAATGCACGTGGGGCAGCACGGCGAGAAAGTCGGCGACGGCGTGTGAATCCGCCGCCACGTGCGGCGGAAAGCTGACGGCCACGAGCGCGTCGATGGGCTGCGTCGTGGCGGCGGCCCGGATCGCCCGGCCGTTGAGCGCCGCCCCGCCGCCCGCCCGGGCCGTGAAGCACTCGTCGCGCACCGGGTCGTAGATGGCGCCCACCAGGATGTCGTCGCCGCGTGCGAGCGCCACCGAAACGCAGTAGGCGGGAAACCCATGCACGTAATTCGACGTGCCGTCGAGCGGATCGACGATCCAGCGCAGGCCATCCGGCCCCGGCGGCGCCGGCGCCGCTTCGGGAAGCGATTCCTCGCCGAGAAACCCATGCCCGGGAAACTCCCCGAGCACGATCCGCCGGATCTCGCGCTGCGCGGCGAAATCGGCCTCGGTCACGAGGTCGCGATGGGCTTTCTGCGACACGCCGAATCGCCCGCTCCACTCCACCAGCACCCGGCCGCCGGCCCGGGCCGCCGCTTCGCACACGTCGAGGTGATCCGGCATGCCAAGCGCTCGCATCAGGGGCGATCAGGGGCGATCAGGGTCGATCAAAGGCGAAAGGAACGGCGCGTCCAGAGTATGCTCGGGCGACCCCTCGGTGCCCGGATGACGTCGCGAGGAATATAGCAGCCATGGCCCCCTCGGCACCCGCAACGGCGTGGGCGATCTCCTCGGGATGCGCCACGTGCCTGCTCGCCGGCCCGCCCTCGCGCATCGACCTCGACCGGCCCACGGCCGGCATCCAGCTCTGGCGGCAGGGCTCCGAGCCGCAGCGGCTGCTCGGCCTCGACGTCGAGGCGGCGTGCGTGCGGCGCGACGCCTGGTGCCGCGGGGGTGATGTGACCGCCGTCTACGAACCGGTCGGCGGCGCTCCGCTGCGGGCGACCGCGATGTGGCGGGCGACGCCGTCGTGGTGCGATGCGACCTTCGCGCCGGACGTCTGGCGCCGTGAACTCGTGGTGTCGGCGCAGACGCCGTTGCTGGAGGCGACTCCGCGGATCGCCGTGACCGCCGACGTCGCGGGGAGGAATGCGACGCCGTTGACGGTCCGCCCGGGAGGCCTTGCGGCGCCCGGGCCGGACGAACCGCCGCACGGATTTCTCGTGCCCGGGCCGGGCGACAGTCTGCTCTTGTTCCTCGTTCACCCGACGGATGCCCGATCGATCGACCTGCAGACCCACGGCGACCGGGTCAGGCTCGAAGCGCGGCTGTTTCCGGAGGCGGTCGAGAAGGGCGTGCTGCTCAGGAGCCGCGTCATCGCGGCGATCGGCACCGCCGGCGGCCCAACCATACCGTCCTGGGCCGATGCGCTCGCCAGCGACTTCGTGGCCTCCGAACCGGTGCTCACCACCTGACGCACGGACGGCACCCCGCGTTTTTTGGCGTTGGAACGATCCGGGGCGCGGCGTTACATTGCCCCCATCTTTCCCGCATTCCCTGGCCACGGATCGGCCCGGAGTGATCGTCGGCTCGCGCGACGACGTCCTGCCGCCCGTGCCCGTGCTGCCCCATGCGGGCAGAAGAAGGAGAGGCACCCGCCGTGGCAGACCTGGTCTTCGCGTTCGACGCCGCCCTCGATCGCCCGATCCCGGTGCCGAAGCACGCGCCCGACGACGTCGCGGCCGCCGTGGCGGCGGCGCCCAACGCCGCCTTTCGCGCCGCCGTGGCCACCGCCAGGCAGACGCGGGCGGCGGCGCTGGTGCTGTTCGGGAACACCCTGGATCCCGTGCGCTGCAGTCCCGCGCAGGCCGCCGCCCTCCGCGGCCAGATCGACGCGCTCGCCGCCGACGGCTGCCGCACGATCTGGATCGCCGACGAACCGGCCGACGTGGCGAACGTGGCCCGGGCCCTCGCCGAGCCGGCCGGCCTGTCGTTCGTGACCCCCGTCTCGCCGCTGCGTCTCGACCTGCGCGGGCTCGCGCTCGAACTCTGCTCGGCCCGCGGCCATGCCCACGCGGCCGGGCACCTCGCGCCGTCGTTCGCATCGGCGCATTCCTCGCTCCTGCCCGCGCAGCGACGCATCGTCGTGGGCTGGGACGACGCGTGGACCTCGCTCCACGGAGAGCCGGCGGTGTCTCACGCGTTGCCGTCGCCGCTGCCGGTCGCGGGCCGCGTCGGACACGGCACGATGTTCGTGTGGGGCTCGCGCCGGCTGCAGCCCGTGCCGCCCGGCGTGCATCACGTGCCTCCGCTCCAGGCCCGGAGCGATCGCGAGCCGGCCGCCGGCGCGTGCATCGCCGCCACGCTCACGCAACCGCCCCCGCACGCAGCCGCCTTCTCGACCGCCGCGCACTCCCTCAGCGATCCCCGTCACGAGTGGCGGGGCGACTGGAAGGAGTTTCCCACGCACCACGTGGCCTGGCGGACCCTGTCGATCACGTCGCTCTCGGGCGACGACGAGGAACTTGCGACCACGATCTGGTCGGCGCTCGAGGGCCTGTCGGTGGACGCCCGGGCCCCCCTCCAGATCGTCCGCTGTGCCATCGACTGCGGCGGCAGCATCAGCCGCCGGGTCCACATCGCCGAGATCACCGCCGAGACCATGGCCCGCGTGCGTGAACTCGCGCAGCCGCGGGGTTTCCGGGCCTGGTGTCACGAGATCGAGGCCGATCGCGGCGAGGCGCCGGAATCGCTGATCCGCAACGCATCCGCCGCCAAGGCGGGCGGCGCGGCGTCGTTCGCCGCGGGCGTCGCCGAACTGGTGCTCGACCTCGAAGGCAAGGAGGCCTCCGCGGTGCCGCGGGAGGCCGGCTGGCTGGCGCTCGAACTGCTGGAGTCCACATGATCATCGAACGCATCGAAATCGACCGCTTCGGCGGCCTCGGCGACGTCACCATCGACGGCCTCGGTGGCGGCGTCGAGGTGCTGCACGGCACGAACGAGACCGGCAAGACGTCCCTGCTCGAGTTCGTGCGGGGCGTGTTCTTCGGCTTCGGCACCCTGTTTCGCCGCGGCGTGCTCGACCCCCATCGTCCCTGCGGCGGCCGACTCGTCGCCCGCGCCGGCATCGACGGCCGGAGGATCACGGTCGAGCGCCGCCACGACGGGCCGCACCTCGATCGGCTGACGGCCGCGAGCTACGCCGTCGAGGACGAACTGCCGCTCGCCGACTCCCTGACGGTCGTCGACGCCGACGGCTCGTCGGCGGCCCCGCTGTTCCTCCGCGACTTCACGGGCGAGGTGGACGAGCGGACGTTCACGGCCGTGATGGCCTTCGGCCTCGACGAACTGCACGAGCTCCGCACGCTCGACGCCGACGGCTGCGGCAGCCGGCTGTACGAACTGGCCAGCGGCCTCGACCGCTCGAAGGTGGCGCTGGTGCTCGCGAATCTGCGGACCGCGGTCGAGCGGCTCGACTCCACCGATCCCGAGATCTCCCCGATCGAGGCGCTGCGGCAGCGGCGCAGCGCGGCGCTCGTCCGGCTCGCGGCCATGAACGCGCCCGCCCTCGAGGCGGGTGGCCTGGGGCTCGAACTGTCCCGTCTCGACGCCGAGCTCGCGGCCTGCGAGGCGCGGGCCGAGGCGGCCATCGCCGCGGAGGACCGGGTGCGTGCCCTGCTCCCGCTCGCGCCCCTGCACGCCGACCGGGTGCGGACGGCCGCGGCGCTGGCAGACCTCGAGGCGACCCCGGCCATTCACGCCGATTTCGACGCCTGGGAACTGGCCTCGAAGAACCGCGACCATCTCGCGCGGCTGGCCCGCAAGCGCAAGCGGGTGCGCAGCCGCCTTGCCCGGGAGCTGGCCGCGTTGCCGGCCGACTCGCTGGTGCGAAAGAAGCGGGGCACGATCGTCGCGATCTGCGACGAGCGACCGCGGCTCGAGCGACTCACCGCCGACGTGTCGAGGGCCGAGTCCGCGGCACGGCAGGCGGCGCGCCGGTTCGGCGAGGCGTTGGGCACGGCGGGCCTCGTGCGGCTGATCGCGCCCGACCGGGTCGCCGGGCAGTCGCTCGAGACGCTCTCCGAATCGCCGCTGCCGGTCGGCCTCACGCACTCCTTCGCCCCGCTCAAGGCCCGCGCGCGGGAGTACAAGGCCGCGACGGCCGCGTTCCGGGCCGCGCGGGCCCGCGTCGACGAGATGCGGGGCAGCCTCGACGCCACGAAGGGATCGATCGACGCGGCCGGCTCCGGGCTGGGACTGCCGATCGCGGCGGCGATCGAGGAGGCGAGCGGACGCGTGGCGCTGTATCGCAACCGGATCACGGCCGGCGAGCAGCTCACCGAGCTCGACAAGGCGCTCGCCCGAATCGACCGCGAGGTGGCCGCGAGCCGCGCATCGCAACTGCTGCCGGTCGGCTGGCTGATCGGCTTGGGCGCCGTGTTCGTCCTCGGCGCTGGAATGCTGCTTTCGGGCCTGCTGCTGCCGGCCTCCGTGACCGGATCCCTCGCCTACGCGCTGGCCGCACTCGGGCTCGCGGGCACCGGCCTGGCATCGGTCGCCACGTGGTCACTCGATCGGTCCGCCTCCGGCCGGTTCGATGCCGCACGACAGCAGCACGAGATGGTGTCGAAGCAGCGGTCCGACCTGCTCGCCCAGTGCGCGGTCCTCGACAAGCGGCTCGACGCCGGTCGGCCGGCGGCCGAACGGCTGCCCGGGGAGTTGTCGGCGACGCTCGAACGCCGCGCGACGCTCGCCCAGGCGGAACTCGAGCGGCTCGAGGAACTCGCCACGCGCGAGGGCTCGCTGCACGTGCTGGCCGACCGGGTGACCGTGGCGGAACAGGCGCTGGCCCAGGCGTCGGAGCGCCGCAAGGCGGCCCGCAGCCGCTGGAGGCGGTCGCTCGAACAGCGCGGCCTGCCCACCACGCTCTCCACGGGCGACGTGCGGGCGATCTCCCGACACCGCCACGCGCTGATCAGCCTCGACGACGAGCGTCGTCGAGCGTCCGACGAGGCGCGGATGCGGCGCGAGGAACTGGCGACGCTGGCCCATCGGATCGAGGCGGTCCTCGTCGAGTGTGACATGCTCCCCGAGGGCACCTCGCTGGAGCAGCTCGACCAGCTGCGCGAGCGGCTCGACCGCGATGCGTCGGCCCACGTGCTGCGGGGCAGGCTCCAGCGGCGACTGATCAAGGCCCGCGAACAGCACCGCGCGGCCCTCCGCCGCGTCCAGCTCGCCGAGCGCCGGGTCCAGGAGATCATCGCCCGCTGGGGCGTCGGGCAGGAGGCGGAGTTCCTCGCGCTCGTCGATCGCCGGCCACAGATCGACGAGGCTCGACGACTGTGCCAGGCCGCCGAGAACGCCTGGCTCGACGCCCGGCGCCGCGTGCCGCATGCCGACGACTACGCGGCATGGTTCACGGTCGCCGCCGCGGTGTCGTTCGACCAGCGGCTGGTCGAGGCGCACGCCGACGTCGTCGAGGCGACGGAGGCGGCGACCCGGGCCGCCGAACGCCGTCGTGTGGCCCACGATCGTGTCGAAGCCGCGGCCCGCGACCATTCCACGGAGGGCGTGCAGCTGGAGATCGCCGAGATCGAACAGGATCTGGAATCGCACCTCCACCGGCGCCGCCTGCTCGAGAGGGCGGCGTTCCTCCTCGAGGAGACCCGGTCGGCCTTCGCCCGCGACCATCAGCCCGCCGTGCTCCGGGAGGCGTCGCGGTGGCTCGCGCGGCTGACCGAGGGGCACTACACCACGATCACCACGTCGATTCACGAGGCGCGGCTCGAGGTGCACGACGGCGAAGGCGCGGCCTGGAGCCCCGACCGGCTCAGCCGCGGCACCCGCGAGCAGGTGTTTCTCGCCCTCCGGCTGGCGCTCGTCCGCGATCTCGAGCGGCATGGTGTGCACCTGCCGGTGGTGATCGACGACGCGCTGGTCAACTTCGACGACTCCCGTGCCCTGGCCGCCGCCCGCGTGCTCGTGGAATTCGTCGGTGACGAACCGCGCGAGCGGCAGATGCTCGTGCTCACCTGCCACGCGCACGTCGCCGAAATCTTCACCGCGGCCGGCGCGCATGTCCGTTCGCTGAGCGATCCCGGCGCGGCATGGCAGCGGCGCCGGGAGCCACGTCGTGAGCCGGCCCGGCAGCCCCGCGAGCGCCCGCCCGCCCGGCGACCCGCGCCCGCGCCGGCTCCTGAGCCCGTCCCCGAGGCCCCGCCCGCCCGCGTCACCGGATCGACCTGGGAAGCGGAGGAGTATTTCTTCGGCGCGGAGGCCACTGGCCGGCGCCCGTCAGCGGGAGCTCCGCGACGCCGGCGGCGCCGGTGATCCCGACGACGCACGCGGGGGGGATCGGCCCTACGCCCGCAGGGCGGCCTCGCCGAGATCGCGCACGTACCGCTGCCGCATCTGCGCCAGCAGCATGCCGAGGAACACGTTGAGGCCCAGCGACAGGAACAGCGCGATCAGGCTCCCGATCAGCCAGCCCCAGGGCTTGTCCGCCATCGATGCCTTCGGCTCCGCATCGACGAGCCGGGTCGGGGCGACCGCGGCGACGGGCGCGGCCCGCGGCCGTTTCTCCGCCTCCACGATCGACCGCTCCACCGCCGCGGGCCACGAGTCGGCGACGTAGATCTTCACGCGGCGCACGTTCCGCGACTCGGGCGGCACGTCGCTGGTGAACGTGTACGGGCTCGCGTTCCGCACGAGGTCCGGCTCGACCCGCACGAGGTATTCGCCGCTGCCCTCCTCCGTCGGCACGTAGGCCGTCTCGATGCCGGTCGCGAGCAGGCCGGCGAGCAGGAACACCATCTTCATGACCATGGGCGGGGGCTCCGGAAGCGGGCGGATGTCAGGAGGATTTCACCCTGCCGGCAGGCGTTTGTGCAACTGCCGTGGCCGACGCGGCGTCACCGGCGGCCACGGGGCCGTTTCCCCCGGACAAGTGATCGAGTTCGGTCTGGAGCATCGTCAGGGCCGCCTGCAGGAACGCCACGGCGATCGGTCCGACGAAGATCCCGATCGGCCCGAGCGCCCCGACGCCCCCGAGCACGCTGAGCAGGGCGAGCAGCGGATGGAGCTTCGACTGGCCATGGAGGACGATCGGCTTGATCACGTTGTCCACGGTGGACACGACGCACGCGCCCCAGGCGGCCAGGCCCGCGGCGGTCCAGGTGTCCTTCACGAAAAACAGCAGGTATAGGCTCGCGGTGCCCCACACGGCCGCGGCGCCCACGAACGGGACGAGGGCTCCGAAGAAGGTCAGGAGAGTGAGCAGGAACACGCCCTTGAGCCCCGCCACCGAGAAGCCGATGCCGGCGAGCATCGCCTGCACGAGGGCCGCGAGCAGCGTCGAGGACACGACGGCCCGGCTCACCTCCTCGAACTCCTCCAGCAGCTGCCACTGGTAGCGGACGTCCAGCGGAATGAGCCGCGTGACGGCCGCGAGCATCCGTCGGCCGTCCGCGAGGAAATAGAACAGGGCCACCGTCATCACGACGAGGCCGATCACGAGCTTCACGATCACGACCGGGGTGCGGGCGGCGATCGGCCCGATCCAGTCCTCGGCCAGGCGACGCAGTTCCGCATTGACCGCTTCGGCGGTGACGTGCAGCCCCGTCGCGTTGTTCACCGTCTCGACGAGCCCGCCGAGCACGTTCGCATCGAGCTTGAGTCCGTCCGGGGCCCGCAGCATGGCGACCGCCTCGCCGCCGGCCCGGGCCACGAGCAGGAACAGCGGCACGAGCACGATCAGCAGCACGAACAGCGTCGTGAGTCCGGCCGTGACCCACTCCGGCGCCAGCAGGCGATCGCGGAGCCAGCGGTGCAGCGGCCCGAACACGACGACCAGCATCGCCGCCAGCAGCAGCGGCAGCAGGAAGCTCGACATCACCCGCAGCGAGAGCAGGCCGAAGACGGCGATCAACCCGAGGATCACCCCCAGGGAAACGAGTCTCGTCATGCGTGCTCCTGTGATGGGCCGGCCGAAGTTCCGGTCCGGGGACCCGTCGGCATCGCCAAGTGTATGCCGCGGCCGGATCCCGCGCCAGCCTGCCACGTCGCGGGCCGGATGGGTATCCTCGTATCCGACGACCGCTGCCGGCTCCGCCGGTCGCCCCCTCGGTCGCCCCTTCGTGTCCCGCGACCGCCATGCCCATGCCCGATGTCTCGCTCGTGATTCCGGTGCGCGACGAAGCGGGCAACATCGGCCCGCTGATCGAGGAGATCCGCTCCACGCTCGACGCGGCGGGCCGGCCCTGGGAACTGTTCGTCATCGACGACGGCTCGACCGACTCGTCATGGGCGGAAATCGAGGCCGCCGCCACCGCCGACCCACGCGTGGTCGGCATCCGGCACGCCACGGGCCGCGGGAAGTCGGCGGCCCTGGCGGCGGGTTTCGCCCGCTGCCGCGGCCGCTCCATCGTGATGCTCGACGGTGACGGCCAGGATGATCCGGCCGGGATTCCGGCGATGCTGGCGCGGCTCGAGCGGTCCGCGGACGGCGGGGCCAGGGTCGACCTGGTCAACGGCTGGAAGACACCACGTCTCGACCCCTGGCACAAGACGATCCCCTCGCGGGTCTTCAACGCGCTCGTCGGCCTCGTCACCGGCCTGCACCTGCACGACCACAACTGCGGTCTCAAGGCGTTCCGCCGCGAGGTGGCCGAGGGCCTGCCGCTCGACGCCGGCATGCACCGGTTCATCCCGGTGTTCGCCGCCGCACGGGGCTTCCGGGCGGTGGAGATGCCCGTGCACCACCGGCCGCGCGTGCGCGGCCGGTCGAAGTATGGATTCCTGCGGTTCTTCGCCGGCCTGTACGACCTGGCACGGGTGGCGTTTCGGACGCGCGGCATGTCGCCGGCGGCCGCCCGCCCGCCGCGGGCCATGTCGCGGGGACGGTTGCGCCGCAGCCTGTACGTGCTGCTCGCCACGCTCGCCGCCGGCGCGGTGCTCGGCCGGATCGGTGCCGTCGCCAGCATCGACAGGCTCGCGCTGGAGAAGCGGCTGGTGTCCGACGCGGTCGCCGCGGCGGCCGCGGCCGGCCTGCCCGCCGACGCCGGCGAGATCCGGGCCCGCATCGAGCGCGAGAAACGGCTCCTGCGCCCGTTCCTGTCCGCCAACGATCGCAGCCGCTGGCTCACGATCCGCGCGCTCGTGGAGCGCGGCACGTTCGCGATCGACGACCTCGTGGTCGAGCCGGGCTGGGACACGATCGACGCCGTGGTGCATGCCGACGCGGGCGGCCGTCCGCGGATGTACTCGAGCAAGCCGCCCCTGCTCTCGGTGCTCTGCGCCGGGCCCTACTGGCTGCTCCACAGGCTCACCGGCTGGACGCTCGGCGACCATCCCTTCGAACTCGGCCGCCCGCTGATGGTGTTGTTCGGACTCGGGCCGCTGCTCGTCATGATGCTGTACACGTTCCGGCTCGTGGAGGTCACCGGATCGACCGACTGGGGCCGGTTGTGGACGGCCGCGCTCGCCGCCGCCGGCACGCTCCTCACGACGTTCGCCGTCGTGTTCACCAACCACCTGCCGGCGGCGGCCTGTGCGGCGGCCAGCGCCTGGTACCTGCGGCGGGTGCGGTGCGACGGCGTCCGCACGCAGGCGGTGTTCGCGGCCGCCGGATTCGCGGCGGCACTGGCGGCGGCGTTCGAGCTTCCCGCCCTCGCCTGGTGCGCGGCCGTGCTCGCGCTCCTGGGGGCCGCGGATCTGCGGCGGACGTTCACCGCGGCCGTGCCCGCGGCGGCCCTTGTCGCCGTCGCCGCGCTGGGCACGAACTGGGTGGCCCACGGCACCCCGCTGCCGGCCTACGCGCACCGCTCGGGCACCGACAACTGGTACGACTACTCGTTCCGGCTCTCCAACGGCAAGGTGCTGACGAGCTACTGGCGCGATCCCCAGGGCGTCGATCGCGGCGAGCCCTCGGCGGCGACCTACGCCTGGCACGCACTCGTCGGCCATCACGGCATCCTGTCGTTGACGCCGGCGTGGCTGCTGGTGATCCCCGGACTGGCCGCACTCGCGGCCCGCGACCGGCGGCCCGGCGAGCGCTCGCTCGCGCTGGCCATCGCCCTGGTCACCGCGGTGGTGCTGCTGTTTTACCTGTCGCGGCCGCAGATCGACCGCAACTACGGCGGTGTGTCGAGCGGCTTCCGCTGGGTGTTCTGGCTCGCGCCGCTGTGGGCGACGGCGGTCGTGCCGGCCGCCGATCGGCTGTCGGCCAATCGGCTGGGACGCGGCATCGCGCTCTTGCTGCTCGGCCTGTCGGTGGTATCGGTCGCCTACCCGACCTGGAGCCCGTGGACCCAGCCCTGGATCTGGAACTGGCTGTCACACGCGGGACTGATTCACCCTTCGTGACCGAGGGGCCCGCCGGCCGCGCCGCCGGCCAGCCGGGCCTCGGCCGGCCACCACGACGGCAACGGAGCCTCGACGTGCACCCGCTGGTGTGAGCCGGGGTCCTGGTACTCGATCCTCCAGGCGTGCAGCGCGATGGGCCGCAGCCGCGGTTCCGCCGCGTCGGGCACGCCGCCGAACGGCAGACGTGAGCCGTAGAGTGCGTCGCCGACGATCGGCAGGCCGCGGGAGGCCGCCTGCACCCGCAGTTGGTGCATCCGACCGGTGCACGGCTCGAGTTCGAGGAGCCACGTCGCGTCGCTGAGCGTCCCGGCGACGCGGACCATGGTCACGGCCTCCCGCGCCTCCTCGTCCGCTTCCGCGGCGATGCGCGCCCGTGGCTCATCCACCACCTTCGCGAGCCAGTCCCGCCACTCGGTGACCGTGCCCGCCTCGGCGGTCGGCGGGCCGCCGGCCGCGACCGACACGATCGCCAGATAGGTCTTCCGCACCTGCCGACGCTCGAACTGGCGAGACAGCGTGCGGGCGGCCCGCGGCGTGACGGCGAGGAGCACGACCCCCGACACGGCGCGGTCGAGCCGATGCGGGACGCCGACGTACGCCCCCGGCGGCAGACGGCCGCGCAGCCACGATTCGACCGACGGCAGACCCGGGGGCGCCTGCGTTCCGAGGCCGGGCGGCTTGGCGACGGCGACCACGCCGCCCTGTTCCCGGATCACGGACGGTTGGATCGCTGCGGCGTCGAACCCAGCGCCGCGATCCTCGCGATCCCGGCGATCAGATCCCTCTTTCATACGCCACGGCGTCCCGATAGGCTGGTCTTCCCCCAGAGCGGAGGACCTCCCGGTGGTGACCAGGCTGATGATCGTGGATGACCACGAGATCGTGCGTCGCGGCGTCGCGGAGATGCTGACGTCGGACGACGTCGAGGTGGTCGCCGAAGCGGCCGACGGAGATGCCGCGGCGGCCGCGGCCCGCAGGTTCAAGCCGGATGTCGTGCTCCTCGACGTGCGAATGGAGGGCCGCAGCGGCCTCGACGCCATCAAGCGGATCACGTCCGTCGCGCCGCAGACACGCATCGTGATGTTTTCCGCGTTCGACAGTTCGACCTACGTCGCTCGCGCCGTGTCGGCGGGGGCACACGACTACGTGCTCAAGACGGTGTCGCGAAAGGAGCTTCTCGAGGCGATCACCAACGCGGCCCGCAAACTGCCCCCGTCGAGGTCCGGCGAGTTCCGCCGCATCGCCGGCGCCATGGCCCGGCGGGAGTCTCCCACCAACACCGACGTCCCGCTCACCCCGCGGGAGACGCAGGTGTTGCGACAGGTGGCGCTCGGCCTGTCGAACAAGGAGATCGCCGACGCCCTCGACATCAGCATCGAGACCGTGAAGGAACACGTCCAGAACCTGCTCCGCAAGACCGCCCTGGAGGATCGCACCCAGGCCGCCGTGTGGGCGATCCGCCACGGCATCGCCTGAGCCCGCGCCGCCGGAACGCCCGGCCCGCGACGTCAGGATTCGAAACGCTTGAGGGCGGTGACGGCGGCCAGCGCCCGATCGACGGAGCCGAAGTGCCCCACGAGCCGCTTGGCGGCGATCAGCTCCTCGACCGAGATCGGGCCGCCGGAACGGCCGCCCCGCGGCGCGGCGGCCACGGCGTCGCCACCGCGGCGGCGCCGCGGCTTGAAGCCCATCCGCTTGAGCACCATGCTCACCTGCGGAGACGAGACGTCGATTCCCTGCTTCTTGAGCTGGGCGATGATCACGACCGGGCGGGGCTTCTCCCCCTTCTCCTTCATCGCGGCTGCGATCCGCCGGATCTCGGCCGACTTGTTGACGTCCTTGGCGGGCTTCTTTTCAACCATGGGCGGACTCTGCTCCTCGGATAGGCGGGCGGTGAATCGGGGCCATGCACCGCGCATCGCGGTTACATCTGTGTTACTAACACGGGTATTAAAGAGTCGTGACCGTCTGAATTCAACCCCCGCGGCCGTGGCCGCCCCCACGTTGCTTCCCATGCCGCAATTCGACTATTCCTTCACCGTGCCCGCGCCGCTGGCGGCCGTGCAGCGATTCCACAGCGACACCAGCGCCCTCAAGCGGCTCACGCCTCCGCCCACGATCGTGCAGCTGCACGAGATCGAGCCGCTCGCCGAAGGGTCGGTTTCGAAGTTCACGCTGTGGGTGGGACCGCTGCCGCTCCACTGGACCGCCGTGCATCGCGGCGTGTCGCCGCGGGGCTTCACCGACGTCCAGGTGGCCGGCCCGGCGGCACGCTGGGAGCACACGCACACCTTCACGCCGCTGGACGCCTCGACGACCCGGATCGACGAGCACATCGAGTTCGAGCACAAGCGGGGCGTGTGGGGCGTGGTGACGCGACTGCTGTTCTCGCGTCCCAACCTGCTCCTGATGTTCGCCTACCGCCGATTCATCACCCGCCGGTCTCTGCGGCACGCGGGTGCGTAAGCCACCGGTGGAGCAGGCGGCTCGGGGGGCGGTTGCAGTCGGTGCGGTGTCCGGGAGCCAGTGCCTCGTCTAGGACTCGAACCTAGAACCCTCTGATTAAGAGTCAGATGCTCTGACCAATTGAGCTAACGAGGCGACGCCTGTTTTCTACCGTTGCCGGCGCGGGTCGGCAAGGGCCGGGTGGGCGGGCCGCGTTGAGGGATTTTCGGGCAGCGGCTACATTTCCGCGTTCCCGCACGGTGTCCGAGAGCTTGGAGGTATCCATGGGCAGGTTCGATGGGTTGAAGGGCTTGGTGCTCGGCGTGGCCAACGATCATTCGATCGCCTGGTACATCGCCAGGGAGATTCTCGCCGAGGGGGGCCACGTCGGGTTCACCCATCTGCCCGACAAGCCCGACGACGAGCGGCAGCGGAACCGCCGCCGCGTGGCCCTGCTCACCGACCCCGAGCCGAACGCGAAGTTTCTCGTTCCCATGGACGTATCGAGCGACGAACAGATCGCCGCGGTGATGGAGCGGGCGAAGCAGGAATTCGGGACGATCGATTTCCTGCTCCACTCCATCGCCTACGCCCCGATGGAAGACCTCAAGGGTGAGACGACCAACTGCAGCCGGGAGGGTTTCCGGGTGGCGATGGAGACGAGCGCCTACAGCCTGCTGGCGGTGGGGCGGCTGGCCCGGGGCATCCTCGCCAAGGATGCCTCGATCCTCACGCTCACCTACTTCGGCGGCGAGAAGGTGGTTCCCGGCTACAACATCATGGGCGTCTGCAAGGCGACGCTCGACGCCTGCGTGAAGTACATGGCGTACGACCTCGGGCCGGCGGGCGTGCGGGTGAATGCGGTCAGCGCGGGGCCGCTGCGGACGCTGGCGGGCCGCGGGGCGGGCGTCGAGGAGATGCTCGAACTGTACGAGCACATGTCGCCCATGGGCCGCAACATCACGCACGAGGAGGTCGGCAAGACCGGGGCGTTCCTGCTCTCGCGCGACTCCGGCGGCATCACCGGCGAGATCCTCCACGTGGACGCCGGCTACAACGTGATGGGGTCGCCGGGCAGACTCTTGAATCTCGTGCACAAGCCGGCGTGACTCGACCGGTCGCCGTTGCCGTCGTGGTGCATGCCGCGCGGGTGCTGGTGGGCCGCCGATCTCTCGCTGCGGTGGACGCCGCGGGCTGCGCTGAATTTCCAGGCGGCAAGGTCGAGCCTGGTGAGACGACGGCCGTCGCCGCGGCACGCGAGTGCCTCGAAGAGGCCGGGGTCGCCATCCGGTTGCTCGACCGGGTGGTCCGGGTCGCGCCGACGGCGTCGGGGCCGGAGATCGCGTTTCATTGGGCCGCGCCGCTCGACCCCGCAGACGAGCCACGACCACCGTTCGCCTGGGTGCCGATCGCGGACCTGTCGCGGCTCGGTTTTCCACCGGCCAATGCGCCCGTGCTCGCGATCCTGGCCGCGGATCACGGCGGGTCGTAGCCGCCGGGGTGCCAAGGATGACACCGGCAGATCCGGGCGAACCCCTTCACGCTGCCCCGCACCGCGCCATGCTTGCGCACCGCCGAGCGGAAGTACACGCTGCACGAGGGCTCGAACCGGCAGTGCCGGCCGAGCAGCGGGCTGAGCGTCATCTTGTACAGGTCCACGGCCGCGACGAGCACACCGACGGCCAGACGATCGCAGACCCGGGCCACGTGCTGGAACAGCCGCATGCGATCACTCCCGCGCAAATCCACGGCGCGTCGTGATGCGTCGCGCGAGCGATTCGATCGTCTCCTCGACGAGACGGGCCCCGGCCGCGCCTCCCGGCACGACCCGCGACCGCACGACCACCACGTAGTCGGCGGGCGGCAGTCGCGCGCGGATCCGGCGAAACGCCTCCCGCAACCTGCGCTTCCACCGCGCGCGGACGACCGCCGTGCCCACGCGCCGCGAGACCGACACGCCGAGCCGCGCGATCGGGGGCACGCACCCGCTGGGGGCGGCGTGCATCACCAGTCCGTTCCCCGCGGCGGTCCACCGCGCGGCAAACACGCGGTCGAACTCCACGGGCCTCCGCACCCGCACCGCCCTCGGGAAGCCCTCCTGATCCGCCATCACCACCGCAGCGCCGCGCGCGGCCCCGTCGCCCCCGCCCTCTCCGCAGCGGTCGCGGCGGCGAGGAGCGCCTCGCGGGCCGCGGCGTCGGCCGTGTCGGGGAGCACGATCTGCACCTCGGCGACGAGGTCCCCCTTCGAGCCGTTCGCATGACGCACGCCCATGCCCGCCGCCCGCAACTTGCGGCCCCCGGACGTGCCGGGGGGCACCTTGAGCGCGATCGTGCCCCAGGGGGTCGGCAGATCGACCTTCGCCCCCTGGATCGCCTCGGAGATCGTGACCGGGAGCGTGACCTCGAGCGTGTCGCCGGTGCGTCGGTAGACAGGGTGCGGATGCACGCTCACCTCCAGGAGCAGATCACCGGCCGGTCCACCTCCGGTGCCCGGCAGACCCTGGCCGCGCAGCCGCATCCGCGCGCCGTCGGGCAGGCCCTGCGGGATCGTGACGCTGATCGTCTCCGCCTTGCCGCCGCGATCGAGCCGCACGTCGGTCTTGCCGCCATCGATCGCCAGCGTGAACGGGATCGCGATCCGGACCGTGACGTCCTCCCCGGCCGCACGGGCCTGGCGACGACGGCCACGGGCCCGCGTCGCGCCGCCGCCGCCGAACAGGTCGCCGAAGCCGCCGCCACCGAACAGGCTCTCGAGGTCGATCTCCTGGCCGCCTCCCGGAAAGCCGCCGCCCGGGAAGGGTCCGCCGCCCCAGCCGCCCTGCCCCCCGGTCCCCACGCCCTCGAACGAACTGCCGTAGCGGTCGTACATCTCCCGCTTGCTCTGGTCGTTGAGCACGTCGAACGCGGTCTGCACCTGCTTGAACTTCTCCTTCGCCGACTCGTCGTCGGGATGGAGGTCGGGATGGTACTTTCGCGCCAGCTCGCGGTACGCCTTGCGGATGTCGTCCGCCGACGCGGTCCGCGGCACGCCCAGCGTCTCGTAATGGTCGTCGGCCATTCCCCCATCCTAGGAAAGGCCGACGAGCCGGTTCAAGGAGCGGATGCGATCTCGCCGCCGCCACGTCGCTCCAGGAACTCGATCTGGCAGCGGACCGCCGGCTGCCCGTCGGCCGGCGTGAGCCGGTGGAAGACGCCGTGCTCGTCGAGGGCGCGGGCCCGCATGTTGTCGGCCAGATACACCGGAATGATGTCGCGCAGGATCCGTTGCTTGAGCTCCGGCGCGAGGATCGGAAACATCACCTCCACCCGCCGGAAGAAATTCCGCGGCATCCAGTCGGCGCTCGCGAGGTACACCTCCGCGTCGTCATCCGGGCCGAACACGTAGACGCGGCTGTGCTCGAGGAACCGATCCACGATGCTCCGCACGCGGATCGTCTCGCTCAAGCCCCGCACCCCCGGACGCAGGCCGCAGATCCCGCGGGCGATGATGTCGATCGGCACGCCCGCCCGGCTGGCCTCGTACAGCGCCTCGATCACCCGGTGATCGACGAGCGAGTTGAGCTTGGCGAAGATCCGCGACGGCCGCCCTTCACGGGCCCGCCGCGCCTGGCCCTCGATCAGTTCGAGCGTGCGCCGGTGCAGGTCGTTGGGGGCGACCACGAGCCGCTGCCAGTCGTGGCCCTGCGAATACCCCGTCAGCAGGTTGAACAGCGCCGACGCGTCCTCGGCCACCGCCTCGTCGGCCGTGAACAGGCCGAGGTCGGTGTAGATCAGGGCCGTGGTGGGGTTGTAGTTGCCGGTGCCGAGGTGCACGTACCGGCGCAGCCCCTGCCCCTCCTGCCGCACGACGAGCGACACCTTGCAGTGCGTCTTGAGGTCGAGGAAGCCGAACACGACGTGCACGCCGGCCCGCTCGAGCTGCCGCGCCCAGCTCACGTTGTTGGCCTCGTCGAAGCGGGCCTTGAGCTCGACCAGCGCCGTGACGTGCTTCCCCGACTCGGCCGCGGTGATCAGTGCCCGGGAGATCGGCGAGTCTCCGCTGGTGCGGTACAGCGTCTGCTTGATGGCCAGGACCCGCGGGTCGTTGGCGGCGCTGGTCACGAAGTCGACGACCGGGTCGAACGACTCGTAGGGGTGATGGAGCAGGATGTCGTTGCGGGCGATGGCGGTGAAGATGTCCTCGCCCCGCCGTCCGAGACCGCGGGGCAGCCGCGGGGTGAACGGCTTGTCGCGCAGCCGCTCGTGGCCGGGCATTTTGTACAGTTCCCACAGCGCGGTGAGGTCGAGCGGGCCGTCGATCCGATACACCTCGCCGCAGGCCGCGACACCGTCCTCGGCCGGCGCGGCGTTGTGCAGGCCCTCCTCGTCGATGATCAACTGGGCGAGCGAAGGGTCCGCCTTCGACGCGATCTCGAGCCGCACGGCCTGGCCGCGCTGCCGCGCCTTGAGCCGGTCCTCGATCAGTCGGAGCATGTCGTCCGATTCCTGCTCGAGCAGTTCGAGGTCGCTGTCGCGCGTGATGCGGAAGGCGGTCCACGACCGCACGGCGAATCCGCCGAACAGTTCCGGCAGCCGCGCCGCGACGACGTCCTCGAGGAGCACGAACGACGTCCTGCCCGGGGCCGTGCCGGCCACGGTCACGATGCGTGGCAGCACCTGCGGCACCTGCACCACCGCGAACAGCCGCTTGGGGCCGAGCGACTCGCCGTGCTCCGCGGCGATGTGCTCGAGCATCACGCCGAGGTACAGCCCCCGGTTGTGGTAACGGGGGGAGGGATGCGCCGGATCGACCGCCATCGGCGTCAGGATCGGCAGCGCACGTTCGCGGAAGAACCGGTCCACCTGCTCGAGCTGCGCACCCTGCAACTGCTCGTAGCGGAGGAGCTCGAACCCCTCCGCCTGCATCGCCGGGCCGATGCTCTCCTTGAGGCAACGGTATTGCCGGGCGACGAGTTCCTGGGTGCGGGCCGCGATCCGCTGCAACTGCTCCGTCGCCCGCATGCCGTCCGGGGCGTAGTCCTGCGGCGCGCTCTCGCCGAACGCCTGCTCGCGCAGCCCCGCCACCCGCACCATGAAGAACTCGTCAAGGTTCGAACTGAAGATCGCCAGGAACTTCAGCCGTTCCAGCAGCGGGTTCTCCGGGTTCTCCGCCTCCTCGAGCACCCTGAGGTTGAACTCCAGCCAGCTCAGTTCCCGGTTGAGGAAGCACTCTGGTCCGAACGTCATCTGCTGTGCGGGGGCGTCTGTTGCCATGGAGGGGCCATCGATGGGACGGAGGAGATGGGGCGGAGGGAAAATTTGCCCGGCAGTGTACCCTTGCGCGAGCCGGACCACAGGCCATGAGCGGACCCACGCAAAAACCTCATACGACCGACACGGACCGCCCGGCCGGGTTCCCGCCGGGCTCACGCGGCTGGTGCATCCGCCTGGCCTGCGAACTCGAGGCCACGGCGGCGAAACCGGGCAACGTCCATCCTGGCACGGCGTTCGCCGATCTGACCCATGCGGAACTGCTGGCGGCCGGAGCGGCGATCGCCCCGGCCTTCGACGCAGCGGCCGGGCGTCGGCTGGGGGCCACGATCCTCGCCGCCGTCTCGGCGTCGCGCCGCGTCACGCGATCCAACGCCAATCTCGGCATCGTGCTCGTCGCGGCGCCCCTGGCCGCCGTGCCGGACGGTGAGCCGCCGGGGCCGGCGGCGGTGGCCCGCGTGCTCGCGGGACTCGTGCCCGACGACGCCCATGACTGCTGGGAGGCGATCAAGGCGGCACGACCTGGGGGCATGGGCACGCGCGACCGCTGGGACATCGCGGGCGCACCGCCGGAGGACCTGCTGGCGGCCATGCGGTCCGCGGCGCCGCACGACCAGATCGCCCGCCTGTGGGCCCAGGGTTACGAGCCGCTCTTCGCGGGGCCGGTGACGGATCTCGAGCAGGAACTGCTCGCGGGCCGCGACCTGGGCGACGCCATCGTCCGCGCCTTCCTGCGGCAGTTGGCCCGCGAGCCCGATTCGCTGATCGCCCGCAAGCATGGCCCGCGGGCCGCCGAGCGCGTGTCGGCGCGGGCCGCCGCCACGCTCGCGGTCGCTCCGGAGGACTGGCCCGACGCGACCCGGGCGTTCGAGCGCGACCTGCTCACCGGCCGTGGTTTCGGCGATCTCGTCGTGCCGGAGGGGGGTGTCCGACCGGGCACAATCAACCCGGGAACGACCGCCGACCTGGTGGCCGCCGCGCTCTACGTGCTGCTCGTGACGGGCCGTCTGCAGGAACCGGCCGGCCCCGTGCCCGCGGTGCGGTCGCAGTCGCCTTGCGACGCCTGAGCCGACACGCGTCCGCGTCAGGCGTCCACCACGAGCAGTTTGCCTGCGGTGTCGAGCGACAGGGAGATCGGTCGGCGACTGACGCGGATGCGCATCAACCCCGCGCCATCCGGGTTGCGCTCGACCTGCCCCACCGTCCCCAAGGTCAGGCCGGAGTCGGTCAGCGACCGCAGAAAACCGGCCGACTGATCGACCACGCGGGCCAGGCGAAACGAGGCCCCGGCGACGCACTCGGCCAGCGGCCGCGCAGCCGGCTCGAGCGGGGGTTGGAGCGTCTTGCCGTCGCCGCGCGGAATGGGGTCGCCGTGCGGATCGACGTCCGGGTGTCCGAGAAACTCGTCGATCCGATCGACGAGCAGGTCGCTCACCGCGTGCTCCATGTGCTCGGCCTCGTCGTGCACCTCGTCCCAGTTCATGGCGAGCGTCCGCATCAGGAACAGTTCGAGCAGCCGATGCCGGCGGATGACCCGCAGCGCCAGCACCCGGCCGGCCGGCGTCAGCGACACGCCCTCGTAGGGCCGATGCACCGCGAGCCGGGCGGCGTCGAGCGTCTTCAGCATGCTGGTGACGGTGCCGGGGGCGACGTTCAGGGCCGCCGCGATCTGGCCCGTCGTCGCCGCCGCGCCCGACTGGGCGGCCGCGATCTGGTAGATCGTCTTGACGTAGTTCTCGACGGTCAGGCTGGGCACGGTGGGTACCGCTCGGAAGGCGCGACGGGTGGCGGGAAACGGCCGGGGATTGCTCCCGGTCTCCACGGACAGCATTATGGCCGCATCCGCCGCCGGGTCGATGGGAACGCCGTCGCATGAACTTGAACGCATCGGGCCTGCTCGTCGCCACACGGGCGCTGACCGAGGCCGGTTCGCTCGCGATCACGGCGTCGCACGTCGCGGGCGCCCGGGTGATCGACTGTGGTGTGCGGGCCCCCGGAAGCGATGCCGCCGGACTGGCGATGGCCGAGGCCGCGCTCGCCGGACTGGGTCGGGTGTGGATCGAGCCGACAGGATCGCATGACGCCGGGTTCGATGCCGCGTGGCCGGCCTGCCCGTGGCCGGTCGTGGCGGTCCGCAGCGAACAGCCCGTCACGGCCTGCCTCGCCGCACAGTACGCCGGCTGGAAGGTGAGCGACGACGGATTCTTCGCGATGGCCAGCGGCCCGATCCGCGCGGCGATCGGCCGGGAACCGCTGTACGACACGATCGGCTGCCGCGAGCGGCCGCCGGTCGCCGTCGGAATCCTGGAGGCATCCGCCCTCCCGCCCGAGAAGGTGTGTCGCGACCTCGCCGCGGCCGCCGGCGTCGCCCCCGAGTCGCTGACCCTGCTCGTCGCCCGCACGGCGAGTCCGGCCGGGACGCTGCAGGTGATCGCGCGGTCCCTCGAGACCGCCCTCCACAAACTGCACGACCTGGGCTTCGATCTGTCGCGCGTCGTTCGCGGCGTCGGCCGTGCTCCGCTCGCCCCCGTGGCGCGGAACGACCTCGCGGCGATCGGCCGCACGAACGACGCCATCCTCTACGGCGGGTTCGTGACGCTCGAGGTGCGTGGCGACGACGAGACCCTGTGCGACGTCGGTCCGCGGATGGTGAGCCGCGCCTCCGAAGCCTACGGCGAGCCGTTCGCAACGCTGTTCACCCGGGCGGGTGGAGACTTCTACGCGCTCGATCCGGCGCTCTTCGCCCCCGCCCTCGTCGAACTCGTGAACATCGACACCGGTCGCCGGCATCGGTTCGGGGCACTCGCCCCGGAAATCGTCGGCGGCTCATTCGCGCCGGGGGCCCCATCCGCGGCATCGTCGGGGCGGTGAGGGCATGCGTGTGGGCGTGCTGGGCGCCGCGGCTGGCTGGCACGTGCGCCGTCTCGTCGCAGCGCTGACCGCCGCCGGTCACGAGGCGAAGGTGGTGGGCTGGCACGAACTGGCCGCCGAGATCGGTCCGGAGGAACGGCTGCTGCCGAGGTTCGTGACGGAAACCGATGCGCTCGTCGTGCGCGGCATGCCGGCCGGCACGCTCGAGGACGTGATCTTCCGCATGGACATTCTCGGACGTCTCGCCCGCGGCCGGCGCGTGGTCAACGCCCCGCGGGCCCTCGAAGCGGCGATCGACAAGTACCTCGCCCTCACGCTCCTCCACGACGCCGGGATACCGGTGCCCCGCACACGGGTGGCCCAGGATGCCGCGGGAATCGTGGCCGCCTGGGAGGCGCTCGGCGGCGATGCCGTCGTCAAGCCGCTCTTCGGGTCGCGGGGCCGCGGCATCGGACGGATTTCGTCGCGTGCCGATCTGGAGCCGTGGCTCGACGCGGCCCGCTCCGCGGCTCCGCCGGGCGCCGTCTGTTATCTGCAGGAGTTTCTGCCCGATGGGATCTGGGACGCGCGGATCCTGGTGATCGGTTCGCGGACGTTCGCGATGCGCCGGATCGCCACGGGGGACTGGCGGATCAACGTCTCCTCGGGAGCCAGGCCGGAGGCCTGGAACGCCCCGGCAAACTGGGCCGACCTGGCGGTTCGGTCGGCGCGGGCTGTCGGCGCCGAGATCGCCGGTGTCGATCTGTTTCCCACCCCCTCCGGACCGGTCGTCCTGGAGGTCAACGCGGTTCCAGGCTGGCGGGGCCTCGAATCGGCGCTCGGCATCGACATCGCCGCGGCCGTTGTTCGGCAGCTCGAGCGGCCCGAATGAGGATTGATTTTCCGGCCGCTCCAGGCCGGACAGTTGGCAAATGCGACTCCGGCGAGCTGCCTCAAGATTAGGCAGCCGGAGGACTGCCTCCGCGCTGCGCAGTCCTGCCCGAAAAGAAGTCGCCGTCGCCTCGCAGGACGCAAGTCCATGTTTTGCAAGCACTTCGTGACATCACTTGACCGTCCTTGCATCAATGAATCGTCCGCCGTCGGGCGCTCGCCCATCGCTCCGGACGATCTCCAAGGCACCCCCGAGACAGCGAGACCCAGGATGGCGACCAAACTGCAGGACGAAACGACATTTTCGACCCACGGAGCGGCCGCCGTGCTCGAGGTGGCCGAGAAGCTCTATCGAATGCGGCCCGAATGGGTCGTGTTCTTCCGAGAGGTGCTGGGGGTCGATGGCATCGTCCGCCGGGCGTTCCGGACCCCGGAGGCGCTCGTCCGCTTCGAATGCTCCTCCGAATACACCCGGATCCGGGAAATGCTCGACGACCTGCGGACCCAACAGCGGGACCGCCCCGCCGAACGCGAAACCCAGCGGGTCGTGACGGTGCGGATGCCCCGATCACTCCACGAGTCGCTCAAGGCCGAGGCCGAGGAGATGCGGGTGAGCATCAACACGCTGTGCATCTCCAAACTGCTGAAGATGCTCGACGAGTCGGCCCGTCGCGAACTCGCGGTCGAGCCCGGCCCCCGCGCGGGGGCCGGGGCGCTGGGCCGGGAAGCGGGCTGAAGCGGACCTGTAAGCCGGGTTTTGTCCCCCGGAGGCCTCGCGGGCCCCCGGGGTGGAGATCATTTCTCTAGGACGACGGTTGCCCGTCGCCTCCAGCAGCCGACCCGGAAGCAGATGCGGGACGGGCCGCCCCGCGCCGGCCCCGAGGGGCCGAACTTCTTCCTGCTTGGCCTTGCTCCCGATGGGGTTTGCCGAGCCAGACCGGTCACCCGGCCTGCTGGTGAGCTCTTACCTCACCGTTTCACCCTTACCCCGCCCGGAGGTCCGGGGAGGGGCGGTTTGCTTTCTGTGGCACTGTCCCTGGCCTCGCGGCCGGTGGGCGTTACCCACCATCGCGCCCGATGGAGCCCGGACTTTCCTCCCGCCACCGCTCGCGCGGTGACCGGCGATCACCCGGTCCGCTTCAGCCCGGCTCCCGGTGCGCCCGGTGGCCGAACAAACCGAGTGTACACGCCGTACAGGCCGCAGACTGCCGCACCATCCACGATTTTTTCGGGGAACCGCGACCGCGCCGAAAAGGAGGAACTATGATCCATTCGTCAGGAGTCCAGTCATCCGCCCCGCGAAACCGGCCGGAGGGGCCGGCGGTCACTCGGGGCGTCGGCGATCAGAGATCAGGACGGTGCGTCATGCTCGGTGAACTCCAGCCGCGCGGTGGCGGCGACCCGATCCCGCTGCTCAAGTCCACGCTGCTCGTGGGCCGCAGGGAGAGTGCCGACATCGTGCTCCGGTTCCCGAACGTGTCGGGCACCCACTGCGAACTCTCGCTCGTGGACGGATACTGGTACGTCAAGGACCTCGGCAGCAGCAACGGCACGAAGGTGAATGGCACGCGGGTCAGCGAGCAGCGGCTCGACCCGGGCGACGTCCTGTCCGTCGCGAAGCATGAATACGAGGTCAGCTACGAGCCCGTCCAGGTGGGCGCACGGGGTGTCCCGAGCGAAAAACCCGCTGCCCAGGACGTCTTCGGCCGGAGCCTGCTGGAAACGGCCGGGCTGGAATCCCGCCGGACGGCCGATCCGAAGACCGATCCACGTCGGCCCCGGCGCTGAAGGTGTGACGTCGCGGGCCGCTGGTAGACTTGCCGCATGAACCGCCGGCGGAAGTTTCGCGTCGAACTGAGGAAAAACAGATCGGTCCGCCGCCGGGGTGGAGACCTCACCCGGCGCACGCTCGCCGACCCGGAGTCGGCGTCCGATCTGGCCGTCGGCGAACGGCTTTCGGGCAAGGGTGAACTCACCCGGAAGCGGACCGTGGTCGTCGCCGAAACCGGGATCGTGGCGCCCGCGCGGTGCGACGGCCTGGCGGTCGAACCCGCCGCCGAGGGCACCCTCCGCGGTCGCGTGCTCCATGTGCACGGGCTGGAGAGCGTCGTGCTGCACCCCGACGGCTCCACGGTCCGCTGCACGACCCGCCGCCTGCTGCGCACGCTGTCCACCGACCAGCGCCATCCCGTCGCGGCGGGCGACTGGGTGCAATTTCGGGGCACCGGCCGCGACGGCACGATTCAGGCGATCGAGCCGCGGCGCAACTCGCTCGCCCGCGCGAGCCGCGGCCGCAGGCACGTCATCGTGGCGAACGTCGATCAGGTGATCATCGTCGGCAGCGCCGCACTGCCCGGATTGAAGCCCGGGCTGGTGGACCGACTGATCGTCGCCGCGGAGGCCGCCGGCATCCGGCCGATCATCTGCCTCAACAAGGCCGACCTCGTGCCGCCGGCCGGGCTCGTGCCGTTGGCCGGCGTCTATGCCCGGATGGGGTATCCGGTGGTCCTCTGCTCCGCCGTTTCCGGGCTTGGCATCGACCGCCTGCGGCGCGAACTCGACGGACGGGTGACGGCCGTCGTCGGGCAGAGCGGGGTGGGAAAATCATCGATCCTCAACACGCTCGCGCCGGCCCTCAACCTGCCGGTCGGGGAAGTCAGCCGCGACAACGAGAAGGGCCGCCACACGACGACCACGGCCCGCCTGATTCCCCACGGCCATGGCGGAGCCTTCGTCGACACGCCCGGCGTGCGGCAGTTCCAGCTGTGGGAGGTCGTGCCGGCCGAGGTGCCCGCCGCGTTCCGCGACCTGCGGCCGCTCGCCAACCACTGCCGCTTCCCCGACTGCTCGCACACCCACGAGGCCGATTGTGCGGTAAAGCACGCCGTGGCCGACGGCCTGCTCGACACGCGTCGCTGGGAGAGTTGCTGCCATCTCACGGCGAGCGGTGACGAGCCTCCCGAGGCCGACGCGTGATGGAGCGAGGTCGGGCCAACAGCGTGCAGAGCGAACGGGCCGTGCTCGTGGGCGTGCTCCTCGAGCCGCCGGTGGACCCCGAGCGGCCGCTGGAGGAGCTCGGCGGCCTGGTCTCCACGGCCGGGGCGCGGGTGGTGGCGGAACTCACGCAGCGGCGTGACTGCCCCGATCAGACGACCTACCTCGGCAAGGGGAAGCTCGCGGAACTGTCCGCGCTATGCGCCCATCACGACGTCGATGTCGTGATCTTCGACAATGACCTCTCGCCGGCACAGACCCGCAACCTCGAACGGGCGCTGTCGACGAAGGTGCTCGACCGCTCCGAGGTGATCCTCGACATCTTCGCGGCCCGGGCCCGCACCTACGAGGCCCGGCTCGCGGTGGAGCTCGCCCAGCTGGAGTATTCCCTGCCGCGGCTGAAGCGGATGTGGACCCACCTCTCGCGGCTGAAGATGGGAATCGGCATGCGCGGCCCGGGTGAGAAGCAGCTCGAGGTCGATCGTCGCCTCGTCGAAAAACGCATCCACGACCTGAAGCAGGAACTCGGCACGATCCACGGCCGGCGGGAGCGGCAGGTCGCCGCCCGCGGCGAACAGCTCACGGTCTCGCTCGTCGGCTACACCAACGCCGGCAAGAGCACGCTGCTCAACGCCTTGACCGGCTCCGCCGAACTCGCCGAGGACAAGTTGTTCGCCACGCTCGACACCCGCACGCGGCGCTGGCGACTCCCGGGATGGGGACCGGTGCTTCTCAGCGACACCGTCGGCTTCATCCGCGACCTGCCGCACCGGCTGATCGCGAGTTTCCGCGCGACGCTCGAGGAGACGCGACAGGCCGACCTGCTGCTGCATGTCGCCGACGCATCGAGCCCGCTGGTGGACCACCAGATCGGCGTGGTGCGCGACGTGCTCCGCGACATCGGCGTGGACGACAAGGACACGCTCCTCGTGCTCAACAAGCTCGATGCGGTGGACGACCCGGTCCGTCGCGACCGGTTGCTCGACCACCATCCCCATGCGTTGGCGGTCAGCGCCCGCACGGGGGCGGGGCTCGAGTCGCTCGCCCAAGCCGTGAGCGACCACCTGGGCCGCGCGTTCCGCGACGTCGACGTGGAGACCGATCCGGGGAACGGGCGGCTGCTGGCCTGGCTCGCGGCGCACGGCGAGGTGCTGTCCCGCCACTTCACCGTCGATCGCATGACGATCCACTGCCGGATCCCCGCCTCCGTGCTCGGCCACATCGACCCCCGGGACGCCGTTGTCCGGGAGCATGCCACGCCGTCTCCCCCTCCCCGGGCCGAGGTCGCACATGAAGACACATCCGCACACGCGGGCTGACCGCCGGCGACCGCGTTGTCTGGCGGGCCTGCGGGCGGTCATCACAGGCGGGTCGTCGGGCGTCGGCCGGGCCGTGGTGCGCGAACTCGCCCGTCAGGGCTGCCACTGCATCGCCACGGCGCGGCGGGCCGAGCGGCTCGCGGAACTTGCCCGTTCCCCGGACCCCGCAGCCGCCGCCTGGCCGATCATCCCGATGGCCGGCGACATCACGTCGGCCGACTTCCGCCGCCGGCTGCTCGACGAGTGCGCCGCGCGTCTCGGCGGCCTCGACATCGTCGTCGCCGCCGCCGGCGGCGGGGCGGTCGGGGCGTTCCGCGAGGCCGACCCCGCCACCCTGCGGGCGGTGATGGAACTCGATTTCTTCGCCCCGGCGGAACTGGTGCGGGCGGCGCTCCCGCTGCTCGGGGAGAGCGTCGATCCGGCCGTCGTGTTCGTGGGCTCCATCCTCGGGCTTCATCCCCTGCCCCTCCACGCCGACTATTGCGCCGCCAAGGCGGCGCTCGCGTCGCTCGCCGGCGCGCTCCGGGCGGAGCTGGCTCCGGAGGGCGTGGACGTGCTGCTCGCGAGCCTGGGACCGACGCGGTCGGAGTTCTGGGACAGCCTCGTCGCCGGCAGACGGCCACCCTGGTCCGACGGCGCGCCCATCACGGCCGAGGCTGCGGCCCGGGCGATCGTCGGCGGGCTCATCCGCCGACGGCCCGAGGTGCTGCCCGGCTGGTCCGCCACCGGATTCGCCGCGGCGGCCCGGCTCTGTCCGTGGCTCATCGACGCGGTGGTCGCCCGCCGCAGGAGGCAGGCCCCATGACGGCGAGCGCGGCGGACCAGCGCACCTCCGCGGCCGGCGTTCCGCTCCTCGCGGTGGCGTGTCCGGAATGCCAGGTCGCGCTCGCGGCGGAACGCTCGCTCGCGGGCCACCCCGGTTGCTGCCCGGTGTGCCGCGCCGGATTCGTGGTGCCCGTGCCCCCGCGACCCCGCGCCGCAGAGGGCGGCTTCGCCGACGGGGAGCGGCATCGCCAGGCCCGCGAGGATCGCTCGCGACGACGCACCCGGCGCAACATCGTCATGCTGCTGTCGGGCGTCGCGATCCTGATGCTGATCGTGCTTTCGCTCGGCACGCGGCGGCCGAAGAAACGCCGATAGACCGCCTCGTCAGAGTTGCTCGCCGATCGCCAGCAGTTCCTCGGCGTCGAGCGTCACGGCGGGGACCTCGAACAGCCTCGCGATCGCCGCCCGGTGGATCTTCATCTTGGTGCCGCCGACCCCGAGCGCGCCGTACGACACCACGCCCCGCTCGGTCTTCGCCTTGTCGGCGGCGACGATCCCGTCGATTCCGGCCGGCGG
>Ga0214917_10001618_pt1 | contig 28769 bp, 3 predicted proteins | sample LL_1208_BB_MetaG_FD_177983 | JGI IMG/M metagenome (GOLD analysis project Ga0214917, IMG submission 177983) | Freshwater microbial communities from Lake Lanier, Atlanta, Georgia, United States - LL_1208_BB | ecosystem: Environmental > Aquatic > Freshwater > Lake | place: USA: Georgia | collected... | reverse complement strand
GATTATTTCCATTAGATTATAATAAAGATTTTTCAGACTGGAAGTTGGAAGATGGTAGAGAAATTTATGGTTATGTTAGAGGATTTCAATCTAGCTTTTTACCACAAATAGAAGCTATGCAAGAGGCCAATAGAGCTACTCGTCAAAAATTTGCTGAAGATATTCAAGATACGGCAGCATTAGGCGGATTAGGTAATAGAAATATTCAGGGGCCAATTCAACCATTAGCAATAGATTTTGATGAAACACTAGCTCTTGGAACAAAAATGCTAGATGAAAATGGCGAAGAAGATTTACCAGCCTACTCTGATAGAAAAAAAGTTATGGAAAGTCTAGCCCAAGCTAGACCAACCTCACTAGCTAAAAGATTGGCCAGTATAGAACAAAAAAATCCTGGATATGTTAGGATGTTTAGTCGTATCTTAACGGCCCGTCCTCAAAGTACGGCGGATATTATAGCATCAACTCTTAATAGGTTCGGATTACCATATTTAGAACAAGATGTTACTGGAGTTAGTCAAGGACTAGGAACAAATATAGCAAAAGCTAAAGCCGCTGATGTTGCAAGAGCCGAAAAATTAATCGATGATAATGAAAAAAATATTAGAGCAACAATGGCTGCTGGTAAAAGTACTTTTCGTTATGGTGAAGTACCAGAGCTCAAAGGACCAGCAGAAGAAAAATTTGGACAATCTAATATTGAAGGAGGTATGCTAGAAGCAGCATTATCACAATTATTGGGCTATAATATAAATGTTGATGCTTTACAAAGAAATAGAGCGATTGATTTTCCTAATGGCCTAGGCAGAGGCGCTCAACTTTTTGGATTACCTCCGAATATTGAAACAGAAGTAAAAAGAACTTTGGACGGAGACAGTTTTTCAAAAGCCAGAGAAGAATTTAGTAGATACTTTAAAGAAAATCCACAAGCCTTTGCTAAAGGAGGAACAGCAACATTTGGTTCTGGAGCATTTAAATTCCCCAAAAGAATAAGTAATGCTTATGTTCGGGAAATGGAAAAATTATTAGAACAAGAACAAATGGAAAAGGTTTTTTCAACATATCCTGGTAATGAAAGAATGGTTGTGGACGAGGAGGCTGTGAAAAAAGGATATGAATCTCCTTTTACTAGAGAACTATTCATAAATTCGTTTAAGGATAAAATAAATAGAAATACAGTTTTTGAAAGAATGGGGCAATTTGCGCGAGTTATAGGATTGCCACCCGCCGATCTTTTATCTGCAATACCAACTCAATTAGACTTTGGTGTTAATTATCCTGCTACAGCATTATTTAGCAAGGATCCTTCTGGCCCAGGAACCAGGGGACTACAAGGGGTGGATCTGACACCATATGGTTATACTGAACAAGATAAACAAGATTTATTCGGATATACTAAACTAATAGAAGAAAAAAAGAAACAAATATTAAAAACAATTAAAACTCCTGTTACAACATATGAAGATGGTAGTTTTAGCTATGATACGGCTCTAGCAGAAAAACTAAGAGCAGAATTAGACGATTTACAAAAACAACAAAGATCTCTTATTGATAAAAACAATGCGGCTATTAAAGCTGCAAAAGAATCCAGATTACAATCCGCAAATCAGAGTGGTCGAGGTAGCGTTGGTATAGCTACTAATCCGTTCAATACAAGTCAACGTCAAGACTATAGTATTTTATATCATGAATTAACTCATCAACTTTTTAATAGTCTTAGAACTAAAAATGCTCAATCATTTGAAGCATACAAGGCAAAAGTTTCTAGTTTATTCGATGGAAACAATGATGATGTGGCAGATGCTTTTGATACTCTGGTAGGAAATAGTGGATATAATAGTGCTGATGTTGCTTATGGAAGAAGTTATAAACTTAATGGACTAAGTAGTTTAATGATAGGCTCCGCTAAAAAAGAGTCGTTTGAAAAATATGTTAATAGTGATCCAGAATATGTTCCAGAATTAAGAAAAACTTGGGCCGAAACAAATTCCACCACAAAGGCCAAAGCCTTTAAGCCACTTAATCCTAGAGTTAATGATGTTTTATTAAGAGGTAAAATAAGTCAAGATGTTATAGATAAATATGAAGATAATGGTAAAGAAGAATTTTTAACCACACTAGTACAAAAATTACCATTATTAGATGAAAATTTAAGTGGAATTTTGGATAGTACTCTGGATGAGTTGTTGGGAGGTGCTGAAATAAGTAGACAAAAATTTGCTATAGGTGGTAAAGTTAATTTATATCATGGTTCGACAACAGGAATAGATGATAATCAATTAAAGAAATTTAAAGAACAAGGAGCTTTATCTAATATAGCTCAAGGATATGGTCAGGGTGCTGGATTTTATGTCTGGACTGATAAATTAACCGCTATTAAACATGCGGATATGAGGATCAAAGCAGCAAAAGAAGGTATAAATAGTATTATGGGAGGAGATACTGGTGGAAAAGGAATGATCTTAGAATTCCAAGAATCTTTGGATCCATCCTTATGGGATCTTGATTATGAAATATCTAAAGGGCCAGTTATCAAATGGATAGCCGATAATTATGAAACTTTAAAAGATAAAGTTGCCGCATCTGAAGGAATAGCCGGCGTTACCGAAGTCGAAAAATATGATCCTAAAGTTGCCAAAGAAACTGGATTATTATATGGCGGCGCTAATATTATGACACAAACAGCTACTGGATCCAAAAAATATATAGATGCAGATTCAGCTGGAGATATACGAGAGGGCGAAATTCTTGGACAAATTATGAATAGGCTTCAGTCTAATGATCCTAGTCTTGTTCACTCATTTGAAAATAGTTTTTTCGGTCAACAATCTTTTCCAAAAGGATCGGCTCTAAAATATGTTGGATCGTCGCCATTAATACCAGTAAATATTGAAACATTCGCTTCTGGTGGTAAGGCTGGACTAGCAGATGTTAATAAAGTTGGAGAACAACTATCTAGTGATTTTAAATTAATGAAAGGAAAAAATGCATGGAATCAATTAGAAAATAATTGTTTAAGTATTGCTAATAAGGTATCCGATATGTTTGGCTATGTTGTAGAACCAGATAAAATTAGACAACAACTTGATACTTTCCAAAAATTAAGACTTGGTAAAACTAGCGCATTTGGATTAAAGCCGACAGAAGAAGTATTAAAGAAAATGCCATCATTGAATAGAATGCTTAATAATCCAACTTTAGCTGCTAGTACTGGTAATATAGTAGTTAGAGAAGGCGAAGAAATGATGAAACATGTATCATTTGAACATATGAATAAGGAATATAATTTTGGAGCAGCTGGTCCTGACTGGCCCATAGTGTTAAGAATACCTTTAAAAAAGAAAGATGCTGAGCAAAAACGCTATGGAGGTATGCTTAATAAATTCACTTCGGGAGGAACCATACCAGCACTAGTAAGTAACGGTGAGGCTTATGTGCCTCCGAAGCTTGCTAAACGCATTGGATATGGAACACTAAGTCGTATGAATATGGCCGATAAAAATGGCATGGGGAGATTTAGTGATGGTGGAATTAGTGTATTTAAGGGTCCAGGTAGTGGAACTAGTGATAGTATACCAACAAGTTTACCAGTAGGAAGTTTTATAATAAGAGAAAAGGCTACTAAAGCTTTGGGATTAAATAAGGGTGGGAGCGTAGGCATTCAAAAATTTCAAGACGGAGGCGCCCCAACAAATAGCGGAGACCTATATTTTACCACCTTGTCATCTGCTCAAATACAAGATATAGTTGGTAAAGGATCATCTAGAACAGGAATAGATGTTGAATCTTTAGATTTATTAACAAGATATGCTACAGATGCAGGCATGAGCATAGAAGATTTTTCTAGCGGACTAATAAGAGCTAGAGATACTGCAATTGAATCTGCTTTAGCACAAGGACAAAGTTTTAAAGAAGCAGCATTAGCTGGACAACAAGCTGCTATTGCGATGGCAGATATTCCAAATATACAAGTTACAGGAGAAAATCCGTTAGACGTACTAAGATCCTTAACAGCATCGTCCACTAGAGTACAAGCAAATGTCGAACAACGTAGAGAAATATTAAGTGATCCTGAAATTATTGCTGCTATTAATGAAACTAATGATTTAATGAGTAAACTAACTCCTGCTGAACAATTTTCTGTTCAAACAGGAACCGGACCAATGACCCCACAAATGGAAGAAGCAGCAGCATCTAGAAGAAGACAAAAAAATATTGTTGGATATAAAATAGAAGAAAGACAAACTCAAGCCAATCAACCAGGATTTGTACCACCAACTATACAACAACCAACTAATTTAATGGATATTGATGGTATTAATAATCAATTGAAGGAAGCTCAAAATAATGCTGCATTATATGCGTCATCTCTTAGGGATCAAGCTAATGCTATTCGCGCACAACAAGAAATTACCATAGATCCTGGCACCTTTGCTGGATTAGAAGCTAAAGCACAAGCTCTAGAAGAAAAAGCAGCAGCAACCGAAAAAGCTTATCAAGATTTGGCAGATAGTACACAAGAGAGTGTGTCTTGGTTTGATACAGAATATCAGGCGGCTATAGATAGTATGAGAATACGAGCAGAGTCTGTAGCTAAAGCAACACAAGATGTTGAAAAAGCTATGGTAACAAGAGCTAAAGAAATAGCCTCTGCAAATCCAGAATTAACAGCTGAAGAAATTGGACAACAGATTAGCACAGAAAAAACAGGAATAGTAGCAGAAGCTAGGGCTCAACAAACAGAAGCCGAAACAAAATTTGGTAGAGCACAAAGTAGGGTTGATACACTAGCGGGCAAAGCTGGTGCTGGAGCAGATATTTTAGCGGCTGATAATAAAGCTAAGGCAGAAGCACAAGCTAAAGCAGATGCTGAAAAAGCCTTAGAGGCTCGTAAACAACAAGCGCGTGACCTTGGGGCGAAACGTGCGGCTATTGCTGTACCAGAAAAAAGAGAGTACGAAACAGAACAAGAATTTAACGATAGACGACAAAAGGCAACAGAAAGATTTACCAGACAATCAGCACGAGAATTGGGTCTTAGTAAAACTAGATTTGTTAGCTCAAGACAAAAAAAAGCTATAGAAGAAGAAGAAGCTAAAAAAACTAAAGTTGAGAGAGAAAAAACAGATGTTGCTATTCAAAGCACAGATACTAAAGCTACACTATTATTAGTACAAGCTATTAATGCAAATACTGTAGCACAAACTGGTTCGGCAGATTCTGTGAAATCATTAACCGAACAAACAAATGGTCTCATTGCTACAAATGAACAACTAACTAATGCAAAAAATGCTGATATTGAACAGGCTAATGCTTCTCCTGAGAGAAGCGACCTATCTAAAGACACCCTAAGAGAAATTCCATTCTTAGACAAACTTGAAACATTAGGATCAGCAGTTGGTGACTTTGCTAATAATTTTGCAGCATCTACTACTGATATTGATGGCAATATTGGTAAATTTGGTAGTGTTCTTCAGGGCGGTGCTTCTAGATTAGAATCTGGTATCAAAAAACTAGCTGATGGTATCAGAAATGCTAATACGGCATTTGCAGATACTAAAATAGGAAAGTTTGCGGATTCATTTAGTCAATATGGCACAGCAATAGGTACTGGTGTAACAAGCGTACTACAATATATGGCCGACCAATCTAATGGTTATGAAACACTAACAGGATCAATACTACAAGCAGGATCAACAATAGCTAGTACAGCAACCATATTCGGTACTTTTGGTGCTCAATTCGGTCCGCTTGGTGGATTATTGGGAACACTTGCTGGCGTAGGGGCTGGAGCAGTACAAAGCATAAGAGATTATGTAGAAGCTCAGAATAAGGCCGCGGCAGAATTGTTAGAGACACAACGAACAGATGCTTTAGAAAAAGCATCATCAGATATTGCTGTATTTTTAGATAATGTCAATCCGTCTGCGAAAGATCTTGAAAGCGCTCTTAGTAATTTGGCTCAGGTAGTAAATATTGAAAAAGAACAAATGTCTACTAATACAGAAGCTAGCAGATATAAATCAACTTATGGTGGATTATTTGTTGGTAAAAAAACAGAAGCTGAAATAAGAAAAGCAGATGCTGCTGCCGCTGCGGCTAATACTGGAGGAGCACAAGCATCCAAACAATTAATATCTGGTATGGCAAATACTGGAATGAAAATGGAAGATATAGAAAAAAGTTTAGGAGCCGATGTTTTTGGTAATCTTAAACTACAAATAGCAGAAGCTGATGCTATATTTGTTAAAGAAGCAAGAGATGCTGCCGATCAACTTAAAGCTGGTAAGATTAGTGGCGAACAATACGTTACTGCTGTAGATAATGCTAAAAATGCAGCATTTGAACGAGCCACATCCGAATTAAGAGTTAAAGAAGCTAATGAAGAATATAGAAAAAGTGTTACAGATGTTAGAAAAAGACTAGAAAGTCAAGGAACAGGATTTCTTAAAGAATTAATAACATCTACTCCTAAGCAAAGAACAGAAATGAAGAAAGACTTTGCGTCTGCGGGAGATTTACTAAAGGGTGATTTTACAAAAAGTCGTGCTCAACAAGAAGAAGCCGCAAAAAAAGCTTTTAGAGAAACTAGCGGCACAGTAAAAGAAAAGAGAGAAGCAGCCGAAGCCGCAAAAGCTCAAGTCAGAGAAAGTAATTTTCAAAGAGCAGAACAAATTTTAAGTTTTGGAGATCAAAGTAGTGATGAAATTAGGAATGCTAGAGCCAATCTATATGAAACTCAACTTAGAGAGCAAGGAATAAATCCTAATGAGGGTATGGCAAAGATGGTTATTGATAGTTTAAGAGCGCCAGATCCTGAAAGAGCAGCTCAAGAAAATCTTAAAAAGGCCACAGAAGAAGCAGCAAAACAACTAGCTATTCAAACAGCGGCAACAAATGCGAATACTGACGCATTGAAAGGAGGAAAAATTACAACAAAGTATGCTACAACAGGCGGTGTTGCTGATGCTCAGACCGCTACGAATGCTGTATCTAATGAAGGAATGGGTAATTTGGGATGGAATGCAGCAAAGGTGATTGGCGCAGGCGCTGTTACGTATGGTTTTGATAGAGCTACTGGGGGAGGAATAAGACGCAGCGTAAAGAAAGGTATTCAAAATTTTCGTAAAGATCCAAATACACCCGACACGGAATCAGCAGCTGAACAACCAAAGCCTCAAAAAAGAAAAGGATTTTTGGAAAGACTTTTGGGTGGTAGTGAAGTTGCCGATACTCCTAAACCAGCTGTCGCTACCGACCAAACACCCCGAACACCACCTCGTCGTCAACCAAATGCGCCTAAAGATAATGTTCGACAACCGCCGCGACGAGGCCAACCATCTGCTGAAGCGCCCCAACCCCAAGCAGCAGTACCAGGACGCAAAGCTAAAGTAAGCGCTAGTGCTAAAAAAGGAGTTGGAGGTTTGGTCGCGGCTGGTGTCGGTCTTTTTGCTATAGGTAGTAGTTATTTTGGCGGAGGCGCTCAACCAGAATCAGACTCTGGAGCGCAGCAACTAACAGAAGAAGACCAACCAATTATTGAAAGTTCTCCAGAAATTATTCAATTGTTATCTGCTATAGAAGCTAATACTAGAGAATGCTGCGCTGGAGGTGGGACTGGCGGAACCGCTAGTGGAGAAAGAGTAACAACTAATACTGGTAGTATGGAAAATATTCCTACAACTAAAGAACCGGCAGTTGCTGTTGAGAAAAAAACCGATGCAATAGCTAAAGAAATAACAACTGCTGCTAGTGAACCAATAACAATGATGGAATCATTAAGTGATGAATTTGCAGCTTTTAGTAGTAGGGGCTATCAAAATGCTGAAGTAACAAATGCAAGTCTTAATACGCTGGGATCTTTTGCTACCGATATAATGGGTACAACAGATGTTGCAAGAACTATGAGGAGTGGTGGAATAGGAGATACTACTGGTCAAAATAAATTTCTATCTAAACCAATGGGAGTTACGGGATACACCACAAGAGGAATGGGTGCTTATGGAGCAGTACAATCCCTTAGAGCTTTTAGAGAAACTGGTGCTGTTGATGATGCTTTGGGTATCGTTGCTGGGGCTGGGAATACTGCTGGTGGTAGATATGCTGGATTAGTTGGAGATACGGCCAGCGCTGGAAGAAATGCGTATAGACTCTTTAGTGGAAAATCTAGAGAAGAAGCAACATTGGCTCAAGATAGTCTTGGCTTAGTTGCAGACTTAGGGCAGGTTGGTCTACAAGCTTCTCCAGAAATTGCTAAATATGGACCACAAGCATTACAAACAGCTAAAAACTTTGCACCAAAATCAATACCAGCTCCATCGGTATCCACACCAGTGTCCACACCATCGGCAGCATGGCTACAAGCTAATGGTTATTCATCTGATGAGATTGCTAAGATAGTTGGTAGTGGTGCAGATGATACGGCCGCAGCAGCAGGGAAATCTGGTGGTTTATTAAGCAAAATAACAAAACCTTTGCAAGGATTAGGTAAGATACCTGGTTTAGGAACAGCCGCTAGACTTGGCGGCGGAGTTCTTGGCGGTTTGGGTGTTGCTATGGGAGGAGTGAGCGGATACTCGGCGGATACCGAAGCAACAGGTAGAAATAAATACGTAAATACAGCTTTGGGTGCTTTATCTGGTACGGGAACGACAATGGGCGATGTTGGACAACAATCTACTATCGGAGGATTATTGGGGGTTGAAAAGGGCAGTGAGACTGATCAGATGATTGGTAATGCGTCTAGCCTTGCTGCGGGTACACTAGGAGTTGCTGGCGCTATTGGTGGTGCCGCAGCACTAGGTGTGGGTGCCGCAGCAGCAGCTCCTGCTCTTGCTATTGGCGCTACTGTAGCAGGAGGCGCGCTTTTAACGCAAGAATCTATAGGATTATATAACGATAGAAGTGTTCTAGCAGAAAAAGAAAAACAAACAGCAGCTATGGAAGAAGCTTCACGAAGAACTAAATTAGTTAAAAATAACCAAGGAGAATATGTAAGACAAGCTAAGACAGCACAAGACTTTGATTTTGGATATAATTTTACTGCTGATGAAAGTAATGCAGTAAGAGCGTATGCTAAAAATCAAGCAGAATCCAATAGAGCAAAAGAATTAGCTTCAAAAACAAGTCTAACTCAAGATGAAACATCTGAATTGGCAAATATTAAAAAATCTTTTGGTATGGAAGAAGGCGCATCTAATCAAGATATTTTAGCAGAAGCTCAAAGAAGATCAGATACAGCAGCTAGTGACCTAGCAGCTAAAGCTAGAACAAGAGCCACAACAACAAAAGTTGGGTTATTTGGCGACAGATATGATCAACTTGATGAGAAAAAACAAACAGAAAATATGCAAAAATATTTATCTGCTGCTCAACAGTATCAACCTGAAACATTTGTGCAACCAGAAGAAATACCAGCCCCTCAAACTACTATTGTGACCAAAGAACCGACAGCGATTCAAAAAGAACAAAAACAAACACCTATCATTTCTGCACAAGCACCCCAAGGAACAGCCGCTGTTCAAGCCACAAGCGCAGCATTACAGCAACAACAAGCTGTCCCAGCCCCCGAAACTATAACAGGACAAGGAGGACAAGTAATTCCAGTTGTTGGAGGTCCTGGCTCCGGCGCCGCTATAACAAGTGGTCCTGGATTTATTAGAGCAGCCGAAGCTTATGATGCCAAGCAACAAAAAGTAATAACTCCAACACAAGCAACAGGTGCAGCAGCTGTTCAAGCCACAAGCGCAGCATTACAACAACAAGAATTTAATGTTGAAGAAGAAATGAAAAAAACGAGAGGTATTTCTGTTCCAGGAGCACCCGCCACAGAGAAGCTACCACAGGCACAAAATGCACCCACAGATGAATCTAGAAGTAAACAATTAAATGATGTTCCCACTTATGGTCTTAGTAAAACAGAACAAGCTCTAGTAAAAAGTCAAGATGTTTTGAAAAAAGCAAAAGAAAAAGCTTTATCTTTAGGAACTCCAGAAGGTAATATGGAAGCAAATAGATTAGATGAACAAATCCAATCTAAGAGTAAAGAGCTGTTAGCATCACGACAAGCTAGCGCTGGTGGAGCTGGCGGAGATGTTATGAAAGATGTTAATCTTTATAGACAAGCAAGAGAACAAGCTATGGCTGGCGGATTACCCGCCGCAACAGCACAAGCAGCAATACAACCATCTGTAGTTTCAGCAGGTACGATTGATGCTACTATGGCAACCCAATTACAGCCCGCACCAGCAGAAACAGATAATTGGTTCAAAAATGCTCAAGCTGATTTGACTCGTATTCAAGCATCTCCCGATGCTAATATTACAGGAAATACCCAACCCGCTAATGGTGTAATTAATACTAGCACAACTCAGCAGCAACCAACAGCCGCAGGAATGTCTCAATTATTTGATACAGCAGCTATTGGAAATACTTTACAAACTGTATTTGGTCAATTTGTTTCCGATCTACAAAATATTCAACTACCAAAAATACCGGATATGGTTACTATGGAAGGCAAACATACTGTTGAGGTTATTATTAATGGAGCGGATGTATTAAAATCATTAGAACCAATGCTACAAGATATAATAAAAACAAAATTAACCGAATTTAATAATAAACTTAATAGTGCCACAGAGGGTGGATTTGGAGCATAGATATTTATCAATTAAAATAAGGGATAATTTATATGACAACATATGTTACTGATTATAGCATAAGTGGTAGCACAATTATTGATTCTACTGGTAATTTTAATGCTTTAACTATTAATAATACTGGTATTAGTTTAAGTGGTCATATTCATACCTTTGCTGATATATCTAATTTTAGTAATGGTTTGAGCGGATTATCGAATTTGGGTAATATTCCTAGTGGAGTTTATATATATACTACAGGATTAAATCAATTCGGAACAGGAGTATTAACACCTTTTGCACGAACACTTTTGGATGATTCTGGAGTAGCAGATGCTAGAACAACTTTAGGATTAAATGCGTTATCAACAGTTAGCGGCGTTTTGGTTCTTGGTTCGGATGTTGCTCAAGATATTATTCTGTCTAATATTCCTGGTTCTGGTACAATATTTAATAATCTGAAAAAAGATATTGATTTTTACGTCAAAGGAACTGGTAACAATAGCGCATTTTATTATGATGCTTCGTTGGGCAGATTAGGTATAAATACAACATCACCAGATACCTTATTGCATATTGTTAGTAATTGCACACTAGATGGTTTGAAAATAGAAAACACCACAAATTGTTCAACCGGCGTACATTTGCTGTTACAACATAATCCTGGAACATCACCGGTTACTGGTAGTTTCCCCGCTACCATATCATTGGCTGGTAGAGATGACAATGCTAATATTATTTATTATGCACAATTAAGGTCAAAAGCAGTTTATACAGATGGTGATGGTGCTAATGGTACTCAGGGCGAATTATTGGCTTATGTGGATCATGATGGTACGGGCAATTTGGTATTAAAACTAGCTAATTCTGGAACATATATCGGCCCCCATAATACTGTAAATGGTACTGCTAATTTTTACAATCTATTAGGTAGTGGGAATAATATTAATGGTAATAGTTTTATTGTGGTGGGTAATGCTAATACCCTCGATCCTGCAACAAATAATATAATGATTGGTTCGTCTAATGATTCATTCGGATCGTCTAATCAAATAGTTGGTAGATTAGTAGAAGTTAATGGTACTGGCAATATTGTTAATGGATATAATGTTTATCAAAACGGAAATAGTAATTATTTATATGCTACTAATATTTTATATACTGGAAATAATAATATTATTGCTGGTAATTTAACTAATGGTAGTGGACTAAGCAATATTTTACTTGGTAATAATATTTATAATTCTGGAAATGTTAATATATTAATTGGCTCAGGATTAAATAATATTGGTAATTCTTTAATGGTTGTTGGCCAAAACTTGTATCTTAGAGGAAATAGTGGAGTATTATTAGGCAATAATAGTGCTGTTACTGGAAATAGTAATATTTTAATAGGTAATAATTTAAATGTTGTATCAACAGGATTATTTATTTGTGGAGATAATATAACCGTAACAAATGTTGCTGATTCGTTAATACTAGAAAAAAATGTTAGTGTTAGTAGTTCTTCTGGTATAGTAATTGTTGGACGCGGTAATGATATTACTTCAAATAATAATACATTAGGTATTTATGGATATAAAAATACTACACGCAATACTATAAGAAATTCTAATATATTAGGAGATTCTAATAATCTTAGTAATGCGTCAGGATCATTGGTGCTTGGCACAATGAATGTTGCTAGTGGCACACTCAATAATGATATTTTAATTGGTAAACAAAATTATCTTATTAATGCTAGTAATAACAATATTTTTATCGGCAATATTAATAATCAGTCTGGTTTAAGATTAAATAGTGACGGATCGATTACAGGAACACTAAGTAATAATGGATCAAGATTTGTAAATACTGTTGCGCTCGGTAATCAGAACGTTTTTCAATCTTCTGGTAATCTACAAATTGCAATTGGTAATAAAAATGATATCGATGGTTTATATAGTATGGTAATTGGTAGTATAAATACCCTGCGCAATGGAGACTATAATATTTTATTAGGCAAATCAAATTATGTTGGTGGGCCTAGTAATATAGTATTGGCTAATGATGGTAGAGTATTTGGAAATAATAATGTTGTGTTGTCTCCTAATGATAGTGTTAGAGTTTTTGGAGAAGATACTATTTCTGTAGGATCAAACAACGGACAACAATCTAATGGTATTGTTGTAGGATATAATAATAATTTATATGGCGATAATATTAATATTTATGGTAGTAATAATACAGCTGGCGACCAAAAGTATTTGTATACTGCCACAATAAGTAGTAATGGATTTGCTAGTTCACTAATAAGTTTTAATAGTAATATTACGAGCGACATTAAAACTGGCGATAACATTTTAGTATATGTATATAATCCTACTCCTACAGATATTAATGATACTTATGTATTTAGTAGAACTGTTATTAGTAGCATTTGGGACGGATCTACTACGGCAGTAACTCTTAGTACTAACATTACTTTACAAACCAATAATCCACAAAGTAATCCAAATAATTTTAACGATGCTTTCTCAGCAGCTGTTCCAACACTAGCATCAGGATATATTATTAAACAAAACTTAGGATCCAATAACTATATTTATGGTGATAATAATACCATACTAGGTACTGGTAATACTGTTTTGGGTTTTGATAATAGCTTATCATCGTATACCACTGGCGCAATAATATTAGGTCATGGATTATCTCATAATTATGGCAACAACTATATGGCCATTGGTCCAACAGATGGTACCAAAATTGTTATGGGTCCAAAATTAGTACTTAATACTGGACTAGCTACCACACAAATGTATGTTGTTAATACTAGTAATCAGTCTTATGTATATTTTAATAATACTAATAGTAGAATTGGTCTTGGCGCTAGTAATAATGCTCCAAGATCTTTATTAGATGTTAGTGGTACTATCACAACATCAGCACTAAGAATCGGATTGTCTGGTAATAATGGAGATCTTTTAAGTACAGATGGTGATGGCAATATATCATATACAACTCCCACTAGAGTTAGTGGATACTATAATGGTTTAACATATGGTATTTCTAGTACATTAAGTAGTGGTATCGATTATCTTAGATGGAATAAGAATACAAATACTTTGGAAATGTACAATTGGGACGATCCAGATAGTCCAAGTACTAATCCTGGTGATTGGCAACCTGGATTAATTATACGTGCTAATTCTGGTATGATTGTTAATTCTAATCACAGTTATAATGATGATGTTTTTAATTTTATAGTATATGGTAGTGGAGATATTGGAGATTTTCCAACACTAATCAAGACAGATGTTGCTAAAAATACAGTATCTTTACATCATACTTATTTAGTTAGTGGCGTTTTTTCTGGCGGAGTTAGAGTAACAGGATCTTTAGCTTTACCAGGATTGAGTAGCGATGGCACAATTATTGCTTTGGATAGTAATAAAAATATTACATATAATCAGATATCACCAAATACAATTATTTTGTCCGCATCAGATTCTAAACCAACCGGATATAAAAATTATCGTTGGTTTGAAGACGACAAGAGATTTTGCATGGGGAATAGTCTTGCTCATACAGATATTAGCAATAGTTTTGTAGAGAGTAATTATAATACTATTATTAGTAATGCTGTTGATGATGCTGCTGGAGCTGCTGGTAAAAACTATACAGTATTTAATAGAGATGGTATTGGAAGTTGGCCTGGTAGTGGTTTTGTTGTGCTTTATTCTGGCCAAGCTGGTAATGGATTAGGATTTAGAATAGATTATACTAATTCTAAAGTTGGTGTGAATACTAATCATACTCATTTAACTGGTATAAATAGTTCTTTAATAGTTAATGGTGGTATTTACGGTACTGGATTAAGAATAGGTCCAACCGCCACATCTGGCTATGTATTAATGGCTGTGGATAATAATGGTAATTTAGGATATAGGCCAGTAAATTTAAATTTAACATCTAATACTATTCAATATCCATTTGTATTAGAAACATTAAATAATATAACTAAATTAAAATTAGCTAATACTGATGAAAATAGTGTTGCCTTAGATAATGATGGACATTATAATGATTTGGGTAGAGTATTAGCTTGGAATGGAAATTCCGACAAGTGGTATATGCCCAAACACTTTAAGTTGTATGAAGGTACAACATCGCAAAAACACAATATTCTATTTGGTCAATATGCATCAAACTATTATCTCACAACACAAAATTTACATGCTTTTAGTGCTGGCAGTTTTCATAGTACCGAACCAACATACGAAGGATCAAGTCAATACTTACAGTTTTATTTAAGAGGATCTGGTAATGCTGCAAATCCATGCGATCTTACTACAGATTGGTCATACGATGATCCAGAAACTCCATCATCAGCGAATGCTAATGTTATTAGAATGCCAAGTACCGATCAAAATTACCATGCATGGATGTATGAAGCTATGATTTCAGTATTAGGTATTAATAGCACAGGAATAGATGATCCCACTTCTTATGCTGCTGGCGCTATTAAATTGGTTGGTGCTGTGCGTAGACTAGGTGGTTCAGCATCTCTTGTAAATATTGGAAATCCGCAACAAACTGTTTTCTCCGATTCTGCTCTAAATGGTATTGGTGCTAATATGGTTTTTAGTCCAGGAACCGCTGGTGCCGGAACAATGACAATTAGATGTACCGGTGTTGCAAATTATATAACAGCTTGGAGTGCTACTGTAAAAATTAATCAATTATCTTTACCACAAGTTAAACGATAATTTTATTACTTATTAAGGATATATTATGGCAAACTGTGTTTGTATTAAATATAATGGTATTTTACTAGCTCCTACTCCAATGATTAGTTTATCACGATCTTTTCAGGACGTTGGTGGACGTCATGTGGGATCTACTCTTACTATTTCTATAAATGGAAAAATTGTTGGCGGAACAAAACCCAGAACACAGGGCGTGGCAGACTTTTTAAATAGATATCCTTGTGCTGTTACCAACATAAACGATGTTGTTGGTGTTGCTGATCAAGGAGTAAATGGCTTGCTAGATGAAGAATATAGGTTAAAACAAGTATTTGTTCCTAATATTGGTTATTTAATGTCAGAATCTGATACTGGTAACAGCTTAGGAAATAATGTAAATAATCCAACTACCTATAATAATACAACAAATAAATTTGAATTAATAGTTAATGGCAATATAATACTGGAAGGCTATGGTAAAGTAAATAGTTATAATTCTGATTCTGATAATAATTATTTAAATACTATAAATTATACTGCTGAAATTATAATAGAAGAAAATACTTTATTATTCGATGATAATAGTACAAAATATCTTATTAGTAGTTATACAGATACTATAAATATTGAACCCATTGAGGAAAGTAATCCATTCAATTCTGCTGATCCTATAATTGGTACATATTTTGGTTCTACCGTATCATATACTACAGACTATGTTAATCAACTACTTACAAAAAGATACAGAATAACTAGAAATGTTTCTGCCGTAGGAAAACATTCTCATAATATAACAAATAGTACTCATGCTAATAGTACTAATGCTCCCGGTAACAGAGGAGTGAGTATAGGAACTCCTTTTAGCAATGCTAGATTTTATGTGTTAGATAGACTAAAGCATTATCCAACAATATTTTTTATGTCTAGTGATTATACTATTGTTAATAGAGTAAAAGTATTAGAAAATAATGAGAGTGAAGGTTCTTTCAGCATAACAGAAACTAGTTTGGCTATTAATTATGCTATGCATCCACCATGGATAGATGATTGGACAGCAGAAGTTAGTATAGATAATACTTTTTTGCAAACTGTTCGTATAAATGGAACAGTTCAAGGATTGGAAACATATAGTAGTGCTATTTTGTATGAAAATAGTACCTTTATGGACGGATCTCAGCCCACATCATGGGGATCGACAAAAGATGAAGCAAGTCCTGGCGACGATGCGAAAATTCATAAATATGGAGAGTTATTGCCAGTTGCTTTGGGGCATACGCCAAACAGCGAGACCCCAACCGCCGTAGAGTCTAAAGTTGGTAAATACCAAAATGCATTAAGAGGTATGTCTTGGTTAAAAAATACACCCAATCCTTATACTAGTCCAGCATATCAAAGAGCAGCTTTGTTCTTTATGAATGGTACTCAACCAACACCAATAAGTTCAAACCTAGGATTGGTCTCGCCCAACCCATACAGATGGTTAAATAATCAACAACTATTAGCAGAAAGAGCTACTGTTCCATCTAATGCTTTTGCGGCTCCGATGAATCCGATACCAATTAGTATGACAGAAAATCATAGAAAAAATGTTGGCGAAATTGATTATAGTTTTGAATTTAATAATAGGCCATTAAATTTAATAGAAGGTTCTATTAGCGAATCCCTAACAATAAACGACACATTTCCAACTCAACAAATAGCAGAAATCTTTGTTTTGGGTCGTAAACTTGGTCCAGTACTACAAGATCTAGGAGCAGTAACATCTTCATCAAGAGAAGTAACTTTCGAAATTGTAATTCCTAGACCACGTATGATTGGTCAAAGATTAATTTTTCCTGCTAATATTTTTACAGCAGCAACTGGTCTGGTTGAATTATTAAATCCAAAATATACTTTTGGCACACTAACATTCCCAACAAATATTAAAAGTTATGTTAAAACTGATAACCATAATTACAATCCACTAGAAGGAAGACTCAGTATTACTAAGTCATGGGTATGGCAAAGAGCTAAATAGGATATTTTATGAGTGATAATTTATATAGTTTTCCAGTAGAAAAATCGGAATCAACAATACTACCTCCACAATCCTCTGTTACATTAAGGGATGGGACCAAAGCACCAACATTTCAAACAAGATTAGGAGCAGTTGCCGATGAAACGTTATTATATACAGATCAAGAAATTTATCAATATGGTCAGCATGGACCTTTTAATCAAACACTATTTTTAGGTTGTAGTATTGTTAATTTTAATGCTAATTTAGGTTGGGGAGGAGAAGCTAGTTCACTAACAGTTAGTCTAGTAGAAGATGATACTCCACATCCTAATAGTCCACTATGGGATCAGAACAACAATGCCTTGGCAGTCAGTAATGCTTTGGCCCGTACTCAACCATTGAATGATATTAATACTAGACGTACTTTTTCCAGCGATTTAGCTAACATTAGCCCCGATTTACATAGAAATATTTTATTACAAGAAGAACATAAAAAACAAGATAATGATATTACAAATCTTAGACTACAACTTGCAAATCCAAATAGAGCAGACTATGGTAAAGTATACTATGATATTCAGGCGAATGGCGAGTATATTAAAAGATATTGGACAGGTAGAGATCCAGGATTTGTTGGTGAAAGCTATGATATATTGGGTGTTGCTGTAAGATTTATTTTTAATGATTTTGAATTTGCTGGTATTGTAACATCATGGAAAAATAATGGCGGATCAGGAGGTAAAAATTTATATACTGTAGAAATTAAGAGTTTTGCTACACTATTAAAAAATACTCAATTAATTATTGATTATTATCCGGGAACTATTTTTTCACAAGCGGATAATATTCCTGGTCCTTTTTCACTATTGGATAAGTTTGGTTTTCCCTGTAGTTATGTTGGGGATAGGGTTGGTCCAGCAGAAGGTATTGAGGCAACTCTATCAAGCTATAAAAAAGATGATTTTCAAGGAAAAGTTTCCGAGGGTGTTTTACCAAATGTATTTAATATTTATGGATATTTACAAACTGTTCGTGGTTGGGGCAAAAGTGATATTAGTGAAAATGGAACACTGGTTAATGATATATTATTAGGAATAGAAAATTTAATTAATAAATCAGAACCACCGCTAGGATCGAACACAGAGGAACCATCTCAGAATACAGAAGCACAGTCGGCCAATACTGTTGATAAGCCACTAAGTATAGACGCTAGATTTAGTCCATATGGCAGAATTGTTGGTAAGGCACCGGCATCAACTAAACAAGATGGTGTTTATAAAGATATTCCAGCTGCTACAATTAAATTTTTAAAAGATAAATACGAGATTGTGGATCCATTGACCCATGCATTTAAAGGTCTAAAAGAAAGAGATATTGCTCAAGCACAACTACAATCTGGTAGCGTAACAATTTCGGAACAGTTTTTACAGGATCCTCAGTATGCCGAGGATAGATTTAATGCTACCGGCGGCACAATGACACTATCTAAAATGGGCATTATACCAACATCTAACCATGTAGATAATGTACATAGACAATATTATTGTTTGGATTTGTCAGCGCTGCCACCTATTCCTGATAACTATACTATTAATGGTCCTATAATTAATATTATAGATTTAATACAAAATGTTTGTGACGCAAATAATTTTGATTATTTTATTGATTTTGATTCTCAAACTAGAAATACCATTAAGGTTCGAACAATTTCTCGACAAAAACAGCCACCAAATAACTATATTGCAGAACTAATTAAAAATACAGAAAATAATAATATACTAACTAGTTATGACTATGGTATAGAATTTAATGATGAAGCTACTGTTAGATCCATGTATATTGGAGGCAAACAGAAAAGATTACTACAGCTTAGTTCTAATTTCTTATCTCGTAAAAATAATAGTCTATTATTTGATCCTAAAAATGGAAAAACCTTATCTTATTCTACTAATGATATTAAGAATGTATTAAGATCACCAGATCATATATTATATAGAAATCCAGCTTATAATTATTATAATGAATTTAATAATATATCACCTATTGTTGGTACTGGTACCGGATGTTTTGTGTCCACAACTATGGGTACTACATATTCAAACTCTGATCCGTCTACCAGTTGGACTTGGGGTACAAATGCTGGTAGAGGAAATTATGGCCATGAAATAAAATATATTAATAATTCAAAAGATGTTAATACTAAAAATACTGAAGAGGATGTTTTTAAAGATATAGTACGATCTATGTTTCAGGTTACTGGCGAAGGCCCAACAACCATTGGCGAAATTCCCGAACAAGCGGAAATTGATGATGAAACTCTTGAACCATCATTTTTTATTAATTATCCACTATGGGATGATTTTATTTGTCCATATTTTGGTTTAGATATCGATGGTACTGCTAGAAAAGTATACTTTGATACCGCCATGCAACAACTTCAGGTAGTTTGTAGTGTTGCTGATATACAGAATACTTTAGGTTTTGCTTTGACTTCAGCCCTTAAACTAAATGAATCAACTACCAAAGTAACAGAAGATCCTAAACTTCCATCTGATCCTTTAGAGGGAAGTTCTGATCATACAACATTTACTGGGAATGATGTTGGAAGAACAACTGAAGAAATTCTTGGTACTTTTCCAAAAGATGAAACTGTTGCTACTTTTCATACCAAATGGAATGTTCAAAATAGAGAATATTACGACATCACTAGTAAATTTTTATTATTAGAAAATGAAATTAGAGCAGCAATGGCGGGTTTCGAATCTTGGGTATATTATACATTTAATAAAACTTTTACCACCGATTTAGGTGTGATGTTAAGATATAGTATGATGAGCCCAACAGGATTGATAGTTGAAGAAAAAATATCTAATGACGATACCAATAAACCAGATCCAAATAAGGGCGAAAAAGTAATAAGTATGGTATTTCATGGACCTGATCCACATTTAATTGGAGATAATACTGCTGATAGTCCAAATAGTAGCGCGTCGTTGATGAATGATAGAGTTAGCGATATGTTGCAAAAAGTACATGCTTATGTTAAAAATATTGGAGATACTTATTATGGTAAACAATTCATGGTTAAGATACCAGGATTAAGTATTTCTAGAGACAGGCCATCTACAAGTAATAAACAATTTGAGACTATCTATCAAGGAGTCACTGGCAATATAGAAGAATTTCGTGGAGTAGGAACATTATATAGTAATTATAAACCAGCAACAGATGGCGCTTGGGAAGAACCTGGAAATATTATTGATGATACTATATTGATAGGTTCTATTACAGGAGATTTTTTTACAAATGAGGATGGTCGATTCGGAGCAATACTGGGCTATAAAGCTAGTTATGAATTTTTAGACGATACAATTCCAGATGAAACAATCAATAATGCAACAAAGCCCGACAATAGTTCGTCGATACCAGCAGAGCCCAGAGCGACAATATTAGACAAAAATAATCAAACTACTAATTACACATCTTTTGCAGAAGGAAAAATGCCAGAAGGTGTTAGGTTTAAAAATGTAGAAGATATAAAAAATCAAATAGACCAAAATATTCCAGGGTCCACAGAGAGTGAAGAATCTCCATCTGCAAATCCCCCATCTTTGGCTATGATATTAGCACAATCGTCTCAGCCAGCTACGGGTGTTGATATTATACCAAATGAATGGTATCCATCATTAACCACATCATTATCTAATAGTGAGTATTTATACTATCCGTATAATTTTGGTAAATCATATCCTAATATTAGTCAATTAAGTGATTTTACATTTGCAAATATGGGTGATATGTCATTATCGGCTTATAACAGAGGTATACCAACCTCAACAACTAACCTATATGAGCATCTAGCATATAAATTATATGCAAAAGCATCAATAGAAGATAATTTTATTTTTATTAGAACAGATGAATGGTTAGATGGTATATCTCCACAGGATAGTAATCCAAATTATAGAGAACCAAGAGCAATTATTAGTATTTCATCTCCAATAGAATGTAATCCTGTACATATAGCTAGTAAGTATGTTCATCATTGCTTAATGCTAGATAGTAGTATTTTTAAAATTAGAAGCGATGTTAATAAAATAAATAAAATTACTGCACCAAGCGAAGTGGGTGGGGTTCCCACTAGGGTTGGTGGATTAGCTAAATATGATGGTGGATTTTCTAAAACTAATGATATTATAATTAATGCAACAGATCATTTTTTGGACGCATTAAATGCTGTTGATAAAGATGCGAACAAAGCAGTAACTATGCCCATAGCGCCAAAGGCTGCGATGCCGGGCTTTGCTGCCGTTCCATTAGAAAGTCAAGCTGCTGTTTATGGACCGTGGATCAATTATCCTTGGATGGTGCGTAAAGATATTTTTACGCATCCTGACATAGCTACTAATGACAATTATCTTAAAGATGCAATAGAAAATTTAGTTGGTGGACTTAAAGTTCAAGTAGTAGAAGAACTATGTCCTTGGAAATATGGTAGTGTTAAAAATCTTGATATGGAAGCAATCGCTAGAGTAGAAAATGATTCAAATTATCAAATAACACAAGAATATGGAAATATTAGCATACCAGGATCTCCGATATATAAATTAGGAGATTTTTTAGATACAGTTTCTCAAAATACAAGTGGTCCAATTATTAATTCTATAAGATCTAATATTGGTGATGGTGGAGTATCAACAGAATATAGTTTAAGAACATTTACTAGAAAGTTTGGATTATTTAATAAAGAAAACGCAAGCAGAGCTGCTCAAGTTGGAGCAGAAAGAATATCTAGAAGAAGAGCTATGGCTTTACAAATGGCTGAAATTACCAATAGAAGAGCTGTTGGATTAAGATCTCAAAATTTAAATGATGCTCCAACAAGAGATTATACTAATCCACCACTACCAGAATCTTGGAGAAGTTCTAGCGAATTATTGGTTGGTCATAATGATATTAATATCAGAATACCACTAGAACTAAGAGAAAATCCTCAAGAAGGTATCGTTCATGTCAGTGGAATGATCAATTATGATGCTAGATGGGGTTTTACACCAAGCACAAATGGAGAATATGATGTTTTAAATTATCCTAAAATATTTAGTAATACTCAAATTTTAGATAATAGAGAAGCATTGAGTCATATGCAAAACGCTTATGAGAATACTTCTTTTATGAGTTTAGATGGATTATTATCTCCAATTTCTTTTTATCCGACAGAAAACTTTAGAACCTATCATATTAGTAAATATCCTAGAAAATCTTGTAGATATTGTTTTGGAAAAGGAAAATTATTATATAATTTTGGTATGGCTGGACTATATAACAGTATTACTAAATTAGCCGATGGAACATTACTAGGCAGTACTCCTGAAGATACTCAAAGCGCGGATGAAACCAGTATAAATTGTCCATTTTGTGAGATCGAAACAGATAAAGTCACAAGATTATTAACTGGCACAAAAAGAGGAAGAGCCAATCCACCATTTATAATGACAACGGGCCTAGACCCATCTGACGGAGCTGCTGGATCTAATGTATATAGAACATTAGGAACAGTTATTAATTATTCTACTTTAAATCCTATAGTATTAACGTATGGCGAATTTAGTAATTTTCAAAATAGACAAGATGGAGACGAGACTGCAAATTGTATAAGAATGGTTGGTTTGGGTACCGTACCCCCAAATAAGGCTTCTGATAGTTTAAATCAAATGTATGCTAGCGATAATCGTTTGTGGAAATCACATCATGATTATGATCTATTATACATAGATAAAGTCAAAGAACTACATTCTATACCAGAAGAAAAAAGATCAGAAAATATTAAAAAACTTATTAAAAAATTACCAGAAAATATTACTCCATTTTCTAATAATGCTAGATTTTTTGGTTTACGCGGACCATTAATGGTTCATGGTTGGGGATATGATACCGAAGGATATCCTGTACCAAATGCTTCTGGCGAAATACAAATATTTAATGATGTTCCAGTTAGGGCCACCGGTTTTACCGATAGAAATTATGTGGTTCCTGTTTATAAAAATCAAATTTTTATTAGAATAGATAATGACTCTGCTAATGATATTAATTTAAATACTCAGAATAAAACTATTGTAACCAATCCGACAGGAGAAGGACATGGATATTATACTGACCCATATAGAGAAAATACATTTGCTAAAGGTTGGGCTCAAATGCCATCAACATGGCCTGTTGGTCCTATAGATTTAAGATGGGATAGTTCCGCTAAGGTTTGGACTTTTGCTAGTGAATATAAAAATGTTTATGTTTTATTAGAAGAAGATCTTACTACTAAAAATACTGTAGCTAGAGGAGAAATCATAGACAATGCTCAGGATATTGATAATAAAATACTAGCATTAAATTTTAGAAAAGCTGTGTTTGTTAAAGATAATATGGGAATTTATGCTGCTCCAAAATCATCTATTATATATTGTGCTTATGATGAAGATGGTGGTTTTTATGAACCAATATCTCAAAATTCTTTTGTATCGTCAGGAAATATTATTAGTTCTAATACTGCAAATATGTATAAACTATTTTATAGAAAGCGTCAATCTTTAGGTAATAATTTAGGATTAGCTAATGAATCTAATCAATATATTGCTAAATTTAGTAATCCGCTAGGATTTAGAGCTGATCCTGGAAATATGGGATTATTTGCTTTTACTAAAGATGGATGGATATTACAATCTAATGGGAGATAATAATGTCAAATTTAGATTGTAATATATTTCAAGCTTCTTTTGTACAAAAAGCCCCTGAAATTAATAAATGGAATCTACAGTTAGACTGGCTAAAATCTTTGATTCCAGCTTTCGATACTAAAACTAGTGGAATTTGGCAGCCAATCGTAATATCTAGAAATAATAGTAATTCTATAGAATATGGTAAATTATTAAGTAATCCATATAATACTGAAGATCAACGAATAGCTCCATGTAATTGTAGTACCGGCACTGCTGTTGTAGCAAGGAATGTTCAGCAAAAAATTGCTTTATTTGGAACATCTTTGGGTGGCGACCCGGAAGATGGTATTTTTTGTAATTATTGTGAAAGTATTCGCGTAGAAGATCCCAAATATAATAATTGCATTGTAAATATTAATTATATTCCTAAAGAACCCGGTATAGACCAAAAAGTATTAACATGGCCATTTGATGGAGATGCGGCAGAATCCAACGGCGATCCTACAATTTTTAAACCTAATTGTTGTCAAGGTGGATGTGATACTAGAGCATTAACGGATGATTTAACTCCAAAAATTCCTTACTTATATACTAGTTATCATTATAATTTTAGAGATTTTAAGCATCATCAGCAATTTCCAGCTATTACTAATCCTGGTCTTGGATACGAAAAGTTTGGTAAATATAATGGTATATATGATGATATTACTATTAATAATATGAATTTACATATAGATTGGGTTTTGGAACCTAGAATAGGAGAAATAGAACCTCCTCAAAACTATGCAGATACTAATCATGTTAATATATATTCTCATAAAAAATCTTATAAAAATTATTTAATGCAGAATAAAACATGTGGTAATTTCATTTTAACAAAAGTTAATACGTCCGCTCCTGGGTCTATATCAGAATTACAGTCGCAAAGAATGCCTAAAATTAGTGGTATACATTTAGGTTCCGGCGTTTCTGCCCATCGGTCTATGCCAATAACAAAGTTAATTCCAACAGTGGATAAATTTACCATACCGTACGGCATCAGAGATTCTACTCACTGGAATATTTTCTTAAAGGAGCCTTTTGATAAAGAGGGTGGATTATGGAAATGGCATATTAATTCTGGAATTATTGGATGGTATAGATATTATGATAAAGATAGACAAAACGATACTAGACCAATACCACAAATTGATCTTTACATTAGCGATGGAGATGTTTTTTTTGCCACTAATGATGGTCCAGAACCACTTGCCATGCCCGGATCAAATAGTAATTGTTATCCCAAATCATGTCCATCTGGTTTAAAATTAACCAATTATACTAATTTAAGCTCATCTGGCATGACTGTTGTACCTAGTGGATCAGAGTTTATATATATATCACAAAATTTATATGCTCAAACATATAAATATATGAATAAAATTATAGATGTATATAAAAATAAATCTTCATCTTTAGTATATAGAGATATATTATATTCTGCTGCTATTTTATCAACTGGACCAGTATTTGATGGTATCACAGTAGATGTTTATACTACTGGTAATTATTCTCAAAATGCAAGACAAGAATTTATTGATCTTATTAATAAAAGACCTGAAAATACAGGCACAATAACATTAGAAGAAGTTAACTCCTACTATTCTAGTGATCAGCCCAGAGATATATATGGTAGGAATGCTGATTTGGTTATGAGGTTGACTAATAAGCCAATGTTATCACACAATGATTTAAATATTATACAAACCACTGGGGACCTGGTAAATACGCTAATTCATAAATATGGGGGATATTTATGGTTAAATAAAAATTCCACAGGTAGTGTATTGATCAATAAAAAATCTTATCCAAATCTTGCAATAGATATTAATTTTGAGCCGGTTATAAAACATAGCGATACATTTAATGCTGCTGTGCCACGCAATAGACTAGATTGTTCATCCACTATTAGAGGAACCACTAAAGTATTTTCTTATGATCAAAAATTTAATATAAGTAATGCTAGTATAAGTAGTCGTATCTTAGATCAAGGATTAGTTTATAACGCAGTATGTGATACCGGGACAGGAAGACCGGTATCTAGAATTACTGATGCTGCTAATACTATGAGCGTTTTTGCTAATGATCAAAGAATACATACCCAAGCTATGTGGGAATCTCAAACAAAATTTGAAGATATCTATTCTAGATTCCCATCCGTATCATCCACTCTAGATCCAACATTTCAAAATTTACAATTTACCAAAGATCCATGGGATGATACTAATGTATACTTTTTAGCATCAGATGGACAATATAGACATAAAAGAACCTATAATGCTATTATAGGACATCCGGCTATAGATCTTGTTGCTTTTCATAAAGATGGTGGCTTTTACTACGATAGTTCAGCTCTGAATAAATATCCTGGTACTGGTACCGTTGCTTTTATTAAAAATTTTCGTATTAATAATAGAAAAACATCGCCCTTTGTAGAGTTTAAAACATATGATGTTGGCTTAAAATTTTATGATATAGATATATATAAGCTTAGAGATGCAGATAATTTATCTTGCAATACTATGCCATTGGATCAGTCTTGTAAGTGCTGGGATTTGGATATAGTACAAAATTATCCATATAAATGTAATAATAATGGTCCTGTTGTTTTAGAAACACCAGACCTGTATACGCCCTATCTATCAACAGCTTCTAATCCAATAAAAGCATACGGAGGATTTCCAGCTGAAAAAGTCCAAGAGCTTTTGGGAGATTTTAGGTTCTCAAATCATCCTGGTATTGGTGCTAATTTAGATTTTACTAATAAAGTTTTGAATCCTGTCAATAATTTTGGTTGTAAATATACTGCTGGCATTATGCTGTATACTCTTACAAATTCTACATGGAAAGTTAGATTGCCAGATTGGGATCTAAATGATGCTGATGTATGGGTTTATTCTGCTGATGGAGATATTTTTGGCGATAGAAATGCTACATTATTAATTATTAATGGCATAGAAGTTCATCCTAATACTCAGGTTAATCTGGGTAAAATTGGTAGAGACCTAACTATTGTGGCTAGAAATATTTTTCTAGACGCTATATTTGGAGATAATCATCCTTCTTTATATAGTCCTAATATTTTTCCATGCTCTTATGAAAGAGAAACAATATCAATAAATACTCCTGTCACAGCAAAGGTCAGATCAATTAGTGTGATATTCGGTAGAGTTCCATCACAATCTAAAGTAGTATTTTCTTTACCGTCTATATCCAAAATGACCAGTGTTAGTGCTGCTAAGTTTGATCCAAATAGCGGAATAATAGGAGGTGAACAAGGATCTACTCTGGAACTTAAAAATAATGGAATGTTTACTTTTGGTTACGATGATAGGACATTTAATAACTCTGTTAATTATAATACTTCTCATAAAACTTATTCTGGAGTAATATCATTAAATGAAGCATTTAGACTACAAACATTATTGGAGTTATTAGATAGTACTAAAAAATTAAGACTATATGTTAAATTAAATAGTAGTTGGTATGAATATCAAGATCATAGAACATTCGGGTATTATAATAAAAATATCGACGAACAATATATAGGATGGCCATACATATTTTCAGAAAATCATCTAACAAGTGTTGAAGAATCTATTGGTCCTTTTATACCAGCAATTCCAAAAGTGCCACTAGAGATGATATATGTGTTTAACGATCTTGGTGTTCAGTCCGGAAATATGCCTAAAGACTATTATCCATATTTATCTTTTGGTTTTTTTAGAAATGCTCAAGATAAGAAAACTATCTATATACCAGGATCAAGAGCATATTTTGCATTATTGGATAATGATACTAAAGATACCATAAATAACGAAGATTTTATAGATTATAAACATGAATCTTATTATAGTTATGTTGCACATTCGTTAAAGGTGTCTATACCAATAGAGATTAAAAATGATAATAATTCTCCGTTACAGCCAAATCAAATTATAGAAAAAAGTATAGTTGTTAATCCTAAGCTATTTGTTACTGGACAAATTAATCTTCCATTAATAAATAATATATCTAATAATATTTATACAGAGCTGAAATTATCTGCCGATCTGCCGAATAGTTTAATTAATGGTTCTTTCTCTGTTAGTGGTAGTAATAGCGATCAACAATTATATAGTTTGACTTCTTTTGCGTCTGTTCCTCTTATAAATGCGCAAGATACTAATATTATTAGTTTATTTGGTAATACTGGTTCTATAGATATTGGTGGATTGTCTAAGTTTTCTTCTTTATGGTCAGATAAGTATTATTTATCAAATATGGATATATTAAATAGTCCATTTATAAGTGATGCTATTAATCAAGCATATGCTCCATATATATATGATAATCTTTTATCTCATTTAATAGCAAATAATTTAGTAAAATCACAATATAGAATTAGTAATAGTGGCACAAGTATACCATCTGGTATAATGATGTGGCGTGTTCAAACCCAGGGTAATGATACTTCGCCATTAAGTGCAACAAAAATAATTTCAACCACTGGCACTGGATTATCCTACTATATTCATAGACCATTTAGTCTTAATGATAATTTTAATTTTGATCACATAGCTAGAGCTAACGATAAATATGATGGTTCAGCATCAAAATATAATCTATATAAAAATCAAAATGGACTTATAGATATAAATTTAGTTTCGCCATT
>Ga0214917_10001617_pt1 | contig 28770 bp, 21 predicted proteins | sample LL_1208_BB_MetaG_FD_177983 | JGI IMG/M metagenome (GOLD analysis project Ga0214917, IMG submission 177983) | Freshwater microbial communities from Lake Lanier, Atlanta, Georgia, United States - LL_1208_BB | ecosystem: Environmental > Aquatic > Freshwater > Lake | place: USA: Georgia | collected... | reverse complement strand
GCTGTATTCATTTACCGTCAGATCTTGGGCATTGCGAGGATAGAAACTAACTTTAGGTCTCAAATGGTTACGGCTCTGTGAAAAAGGAACAACCGTAGGCTCCGATCGTGCTGCTGATTAGTGCGACCGGGGTTCCGTTGACATGCGAAGGCGAAAGTATGGGGGGTACAGGTCAACCGCCTCCCGGTATAGCAATATATCAACTTTTCCAATCAGTGGCTGATGCACTCGGATGAAGGCGTCATCATAATTTGCCCGGCAACGGGCAAATTATGACTGAATTATCTGGATGAATGTCTTCCGTTAAGGATAGGAGAAAAGATTTCTGAGCGCGAGCGAAAGAAATAGATTTGCGTAGCAAATCTTGATTACCAGAAAGGCATTTTGCTTTCTCTAGCAGTTTCTAGATTTTCTTTTATAATATCGGCAATAATATATCTTTCGCTTGCACTGAGCATCATTGCTTCACTGTAACTGATACTACCACGCATATACCAACACATTCGCAGCAATTCATCTTTAATGGCTTTTACCTCTTTATCATAGTTTTCAATTATTTCTATGATAGCTGCCTCATTGAGAGCTAAAAGCCTTTTGCGAAAAAATTTGCATAATCAAAAGTCAGTTCAGTTTGATAATGTTCTTGACAGCTTTCACAAGATAGTTGTAATTCTGTCATTTTAGCATCATTGGCTATCTGTTCGATTCTTTCCTGTACTATGGTCACTGCTTGTTTTTCCGCATTTTGAAAAAACTCTTTGATATGCTGTTTTTCGATGACGCGGTCTCCATTGGGCATTTCTATATAATCTACACTGTTTACACAATTATTAATTCCAATATCAATAATTTTTTGCATTGCTAAAGTTACTTGTGCTAATCTTGTATCATTATCTATGTTTTCGTTATTCAGAGTCTGTATTATTTTTTGTTCCTCATAACTGACCATATTTGTTTTGTTGACTTCGAGATAATACTGCGGTTTCAATTTGATTTTTAAATCTTGATATCCGAGAGTTTGATCAAAATCGGGACATTTTATAGATTCCAATGGCTTGCCAAGATCAATCTCATGTGTGTTATTAGATTTGCAATACGGACATTGACTGCTAAAGCTCATTAAAGGGCCATATGTGGCTATTCTAATACTGATCAAAACAGCGTCAATGTCTATACTAGGCATCTGCCAAGCATTTTTTATATTTGGACAGCAACTCTGCACAACATCTACAACACCTTGTCCATTGAGCAAGGCATCGGGTGTACGTATAATTACTTCGTCGCGGGCAGTCATTGGAAAAATGGGTAATTCGTTATTATCGGGCATATCTAGACTGTCGATTGGCCACCACCGTCCTTGACTAGGCAAAGTCAAATAAATTGCAGGTTGTCTAAAATATCCACTTAGTGGGTTTGAGGTTTTGTGTTGCACAGGTTTTTCCTATAAATATATTGATATAGTTGTATTTATTGGAAAAACCTGTGCCCGATATTGATTATGATAAATTAGCATCATCCATAGCCAATGCCATCAAAGGCGGAAATTCTGCACCTTCTCGGGGACCTGACTCTAATAGCAGCATTCAAGAGGTACTGAAAAACTTTAATACCATTGGCCGTACTATACGTCAGACTAATAGTGCCTGGTCAGTGACCAGTAGTATTCTACAAGGTCAGAATCGTCAATACTCGGACATGAGTCGAGAAATAAACGATTTATACAAACAATATAGAAATGCCGGTACCTTTGAAGAACGCAAGGCACTGGCTGACAAGCGTAGAGAATTAGAAAAACAGGTAGCATTTGCTAATACCAACGCTGCACTGGTTAATTTTACCAATACAGCAGTTAAAACCACATATGAATTAAGTAAGAACTTTATCACTGCTCTGCAAAGCGGTGGTAATGATGTTGATGCAGTTGGCAACATTTTAAGTGGCGGCATCGGAGCTGTAACCAATTTGGGTCGGCAATTACCTGGCGTAATGGGTCCCTTGGTAGGAGCACTTGGGGATGTCGCACAATTTGGACTTGGGGTATTGCTCACTGAGTTAAAGAAAACTCAAGAGGCATTTTACAAGGCCAGCAGCGCCGGTGCATTGTTTGCCGACGGTATGACTGGATTACGCAGTGCTGCTAACAGTGCCGGCCTAACTCTACAACAATTTTCTAATGTTATAGCTGCTAATAGACAAACTTTAGCCGAATCAGGTCTAGGGGTTGGTGAAGCTGCTCGATTGATAGGTAATGTAGGGCAAGCAATTAAAACATCGGGTATTAGGACGCAATTATTAAATCTTGGATTTAGTTTTGAAGAACAGGCTGCAATTACAGCTGAAGTTATAGCAACTATGCGTCGAGGTAATAGTGCTTTGATGCAAGATCCTAATGCTGTGGCAAAAGCCACTGGTGATTATGCTACTAATCTTCGAGTAATAGCGTCGATCACTGGCGAGGACGCTAAAAGAAAAATGGAAGAAGCCAAAGCTGCTTCAGCACAGGTCGCTGTGCGACTTAAATTAATGGAAATGGAAAAACGAGCCCCGGGTATTACCGCAGCGTATGAAGCAGCGATAGCAACTAGGTCTAAGGCCGAACAAAATGCTATCAATCAACAACTCGCTCTTGGAGTAGTCACTGATCGTACTGCTAACATATTAATGTCGTCTAATGAAGGTTATCGCCGCGGAATTTCGGGATTTGTGGATTTATTAAACAGCGGAAACACCGACGTTAAAGATTATCAGATATTACAAGGGCAAGCGAACGACCAATTTAGAAATAATTTATCGGGATTACAGGCAATAGCGCAAGCGCAATTAGCAGGTGCTGGGGGAGTACTTGATGATGTTGGGCGTGCCGCAACAGCTAAACTCTTAGAGTCTGACAAGACATCGGAAAAGGCAGTGAGAAATAGTCAACAGCAAGCTGAAAATCAAAAGAAGACAGGCGATGCTTTAACTAATAGCATGACTGCATTTACAGAAACTATACAGAATTTAAGAGTGCAGCTAGAAAATGCGCTAACGGGATTCTTGCCTCAAATTGCTGGACTACTCACTCAAGTTACTAACAGCCTGTCGAGTATAGTATCGTTTATAGGTCAGATTCCTGGTAGACTAGACCAAATGTTTAACATTGCAATGGGCGGGCTAATCGGTGGTGCATTAGGGTCATTGATTGGTGGAATTTTAGGATTGTTTACAGGACCATTGGCTCCAGTATTATCCCCCTTGTTTGCCAGTATACTAGGTACTACGGGTGCGTTTATGGGCAGCGGAATTGGCGCAAATATGGGCAGAGCCATTGGTGGTCCGGTAAACGCAGGTGCAACATATCTAGTAGGTGAGCGCGGGCCTGAACTGTTTAGACCCAACCAAACCGGTGAAATCGTGCCTAACAACCAATTGACCACAGCTTCGGCACCAATGTCTGGCGAACTAGCTTCATTGATGCGCGAACAGGTCTTGTTACTGCGTCAATTGGTGGCCGGTAACACCGAATCGGTGAACGCTATCGGTGATTTACGTAGTATCAATCAACAGATTTTAAACAACAGCTATTAATCCATAAATATATAACTAATGGAATACATCTATGTCATGGCGTAAATATTTTAAGACAGCCAGTGCTCAATCGATGAGTCCCATGGGCAATGGTCTACAAAATAGCACATCGCACAATACACCAGCCTATCGTAATTATCAGAGCAATTTGCCGGAAGTCTATACCGGTCATCCTAACCGTATTGAGCGTTACAATCAGTACGAACAAATGGACATGGATTCGGAGGTCAATGCAGCACTAGATATTCTAGCGGAATTCAGCAGTCAACCAAACCCCACCACTGGATTGCCTTTTAATATTCACTACAAGGACGACCCCACTGACACAGAAATTGAAATTATCAAAGAGCAATTACAGCAATGGGTGACACTAAATGAACTAAACAAACGCATATTTAAGATTGTGCGTAATACCTTAAAATATGGCGATCAAGTATTTGTCAGAGATCCGGAGACATTTAAATTGTTCTGGGTGGAAATGAGTAAAGTGGTTAAAATAATAGTAAATGAAGCCAAAGGTAAAGAACCCGAGCAATATGTGCTCAAAGAACTGGCCCCAAATTTACAAAATCTCACAGTGACAGCAGTAAGCACCACTGATACCTATATTAATCACCCACAAGTGGGCGGACCACAGGGCACATATATTATGCCCAATGCGCCTTTTCAGGGTGGCAGTAGATTTACTCACGCTCAAAATGAAATGGCCATTGATGCCAACCACTGTCTACATCTGAGTTTGACTGAAGGTCTAGATATATTTTGGCCATTTGGCAACAGCGTACTAGAAAATATTTTCAAAGTATTTAAACAAAAAGAACTGCTAGAAGATGCCATTATAATCTACCGTGTGCAACGTGCACCCGAACGTAGAATTTTTAAAATTGATGTAGGCAACATGCCCAATCACATGGCCATGGCCTTTGTTGAGCGTATTAAGAATGAAATTGCACAGCGCCGTATACCAACACAGACCGGGGGCGGCATAAGCATGATGGATGCTACCTACAATCCTTTGAGCACCAATGAAGACTTTTTCTTCCCACAGACCGCAGACGGTCGAGGCAGCAGTGTTGAAACATTGGCCGGTGGGCAGAATCTAGGCGAAATCACTGATTTACGCTTTTTCACTAACAAATTGTTTCGCGGACTACGTATACCCAGCAGCTATTTACCCACAGGATTAGACGATGGCAGTCAAAGTCACACAGATGGACGTGTGGGCACAGCATTAATTCAAGAGTGGAGATTCAACAGGTATTGTGTCAGATTACAGAACATGATTACCGGCAAGTTAGATCAAGAATTCAAGATGTTTATGCGCTGGCGTGGCATTAACATCGATAGTCAACTGTTTGAATTAAAGCTCAACGAACCGCAAAACTTTGCTCAATATCGTCAAGTTGAAATCGATGTCAGTCGTATTCAAACATATACCAGTCTAGAAGCATTTCCCTATTTTAGTAAACGTTTTCTAATGCAACGTTATCTCGGTCTCAATGAACAGGAAATGCAGGAAAATGAAAAACTATGGCTCGAAGAACAAGGTGAAACACCCGATAAAGAATCCACGGACGTGGGACTACGCAGTGTGGGAATTACACCCGGGGCCATTGCCGGAGATCTTGAAACGTCCCAAACAATACCTGTACCGGACATTGCCGGTACACCCGGTCCGGGGGCCGGTACTGCTGCTGTTGAACCAGGTGCGGGCACAGTTGGTACTGCTCCTGTTGCTCCGTTGGTTTCTGGGACACCGACTGCTGCTACTACAACTTAATAGCTTCATTGGTAAATAATAGATATGTTTATCATAGATTTATTTGAAACGGAATTGTCTGGCTACCGTGATGCTAGACAAGATAATTCCGTTATTAAGTCCGGCGATCTACGCAAGAGTCGTCTCACGCTCTCACAGATTAAACGTCTGCGTCAGATGAATGATATCAAAAAATACGAGAATCAACAAAAAGTCAAAGATGTGGCCAAACAGTATAGACCTGCTGCTGTTGGCGTCGCGCCTGGTTTTTAAACAAATCCTTTAAAAAACCGCCATATAAAGCATAATATTACGATATTATGTAAATAACTGATAACGTATCATATTATTATAGGAGTCCCTAGATGAACCAATATGAAAAGCTGATCGAATATATTATCAATGAGCAGGATGATAAAGCTCGCGAATTGTTTCACCGTATTGTAGTGGAAAAAAGTCGCGAAATTTATGAAAATCTCATTGACGAAGTAGACATGGATGGAAACGAAGAAGTCAATGAACTGGTCGACGAAATCGACGCTGACCATGACGGTATGGTCGAAGCTGAAATGGATGACATGGATCATGAACCAGACATGCACGACGATGATATGGAAATGGACACCGACATGGGAATGCCCGATGATGAAGACAACACGGGCGACGATGACAGTGAACTAGAGGATCGTGTCATGGACCTAGAAAGCGCTCTAGATGAACTCAAGGCCGAATTTGATGCACTGATGGCCGACGAAGAAAGCGAGTCTGAGCACAATGATGGAGAAATGGATCCCGACTTTGATCATCATGAAAAGACAAAGGATGAAAGCCTGGTTCGTGAATATGTAGATAAAGTTGCTGTTCCTGCCAATGCTGAAGGTCATACTGTTGGCACAGGGTCGAGCTATTCTGCAGCAGCTGGTGTTAAAAGTGCAGTGGCCGGTAAGAATGATATGGGCGGTACAGCTGGGATCAACAAAGGCGGCTCCGAGCAAGCAGCCGACGGAAAGCCAATCCCCCAGCCAAACAATCAGTACAGTCAAGGAAAGGGCAACTTGCCGCATGCAGGGCAGTATGAAAATGTACCCGGTACCAAAACACAGGGTTACGCCAAAAAAGCCACTGCCAAACAGGGCGAACAGAATGTCAATGTCAAGAGTCCTATAGCCAAATAATTAGATATGGTCTACCTAAGAGAACAACTGACTTTTGATCATGCTAGAATGCAGATCCTGCACGAAGACAACATCGACGGTACAGGAAAAAACTTGTACATGAAAGGTATTTTTATTGAAGGCGGAGTAAAAAATGCCAATCAGCGTGTTTATCCTGTGCAGGAAATAGCCAAAGCAGTCGGTACCATTAACGAACAGATCAAAGGTGGGTATAGTGTATTAGGTGAAGTTGATCATCCCGACGATCTAAAGATCAATTTGGATCGTGTAAGCCACATGATTGAACAGATGTGGATGGATGGGCCAGCTGGCCATGGCAAGCTAAAGATTTTACCAACCCCCATGGGACAACTGGTCAAGACCATGTTGGAAAGTGGAGTCAAGTTGGGTGTTTCAAGCCGCGGAAGCGGCAATGTCAGTGAATCCACTGGGCACGTCAGTGAATTCGAAATAGTCACCGTGGATGTGGTAGCACAACCCAGTGCTCCGCATGCCTATCCCAAAGCCATCTATGAAGGGCTTATAAACATGCGTTATGGTCACAGAGCTCTAGAATTGGCCGGTGAAGTAACTGAAAATCAAAAAGTGCAGAAGTATTTGAAAGACGAAGTGGTTCGTCTTATCAAAGACCTTAAAATTTAAGGAGAAAATGCAATGTTTGATGCTTTAAAACCATTGCTAGACAGCGGACTGATCAACGAAGACACTAGATCGGCCATCAATGAGGCCTGGGAAACTCGGCTCAACGAAGCTCGTGAGCAGATTCGTTTCGAAATACGCGAAGAAATGGCCGGTCGTTATGAGCATGACAAGCAAGTAATGGTTGAAGCACTAGACAAAATGGTCACTGAAAGTCTCACCAAAGAAATTGAAGAATTTGTGGGTGAGAAGCAGGCTATGCTAGAAGATCGAGTGCGAATTAAAAATCACATGATGGAAAGTGCCGGGCGCTTCAATGATTTCATGGTCAAAAAATTGGCCGAGGAAATCAGAGAACTGCACAATGATCGAAAAATTCAGCAAGAAAACTATGCTCGCTTGGAAAAATTTATTGTCCGTGCACTAGCAGAAGAAATACGTGAGTTCAGCCAGGATAAAAAGGCTGTAGTTGAAACCAAAGTACGTTTGGTCTCTGAGGCCAAGATCAAATTGGAATCAATTCAACGACGTTTTATCCAGCAAAGTGCACATCTAGTTAAAGAATCGGTGACCACTAAGTTGGGTGCAGAATTAAATCAATTACGAGAGGACATTCAAAGTGCTCGTGAGAACATGTTTGGACGTCGTATTTTCGAAGCGTTTGCCAGTGAATTCTCATTGACACATCTTAATGAAAATCGCGAAATACAAAAACTCAGACGCATCATCGAACAACAAAACGGGCAGTTGGCCGAGGCTGTTGAAGCCAAGCAAAATGTCGAACGTATTGTTGAATCAAAAGAACGCGAGATCCGCGTGATCAAAGAGAGTCAAGATCGTCAGACAGTGATGGACGAGTTACTTGGCACTCTAGTCAAAGAGAAGCAAGCGGTCATGCGCGAACTTCTTGAAAGTGTGCAGACTCCAAAATTAAAGACTGCATTTGAAAAGTATCTACCTGCTGTACTCAACACAGGACTGGTCAAAACACCTGTAAAATCTGTTTTGTCCGAAGGACTTGCTGAAGTCACAGGAGATAAAACTGCCAAAGCTATTGCCCATGACATGGCCAAAGAAGCCAATGTCATTGAGCTCAAGCGTCTGGCAGGGTTAAAGTAATAGTTAAACCTTAAAGGAAATATAAATGAAACAAGAACTATTAGAAAGCCGTTGGGGCGAAACTAAAGATGCCCTGTTAGAAGGCTTAAACGGTTCACGCCGTACTACGATGAGCGTGATTCTCGAAAATACTCGTAAAAACCTGATGGAAAATGTAAGTACAGTTGCAGCCACTTCAGCTGGTCAAATTGCCACACTAAATCGTGTGATTCTTCCAGTGATTCGCCGTGTTATGCCCACTGTTATTGCTAATGAGATTGTTGGCGTGCAGCCCATGACTGGTCCTGTTGCTCAAATCCACACACTGCGTGTACGTTACGCTGACACTGTCAGTGCAACAACCAGCACCGACGGTGCCACACGCGGCGATGAGGCTCTGAGCCCATTTCGCATTGCCACTGCCTACTCTGGTAACGCAACCACAAGTAAAGCTGATTCAACAGCAGCACTTGAAGGCCTGGCCGGCAACAGGATCAATGTGCAAATTTTGAAACAGGTTGTAGAAGCCAAAACTCGTAAACTGAGTGCACGTTGGACATTCGAAGCTGCTCAAGACGCACAGGCCATGCATGGTCTAGATGTCGAAGCAGAAATCATGGCAGCTCTAGCACAGGAAATCACAGTTGAAATTGATCAAGAAATTCTTGCCAGCCTACGCAGCTTGTCTGCCATAGAAGAGACTTTCAATCAAACTTTGGTTTCTGGTACTGCTACATTTGTCGGTGACGAGCACGCAGCTCTTGCTGTGTTGATCAATCGTGTGGCCAACAAGATCGCTCAACGCACACGTCGTGGTGCCGGTAACTGGGCAGTTGTAAGTCCGGCTGCATTGACTGTGCTACAAAGCGCCACTACCAGTGCTTTTGCACGTACCACAGAAGGTACCTTCGAAGCTCCGACCAACACCAAGTTTGTTGGCACACTCAACGGTGCCATGAAAATCTATGTTGACAGCTATGCCAATGACAGCACACCTGTTTTGGTTGGCTACAAGGGCACAAGCGAAGCAGATGCTGCTGCGTTCTATTGCCCATATGTGCCATTGATGAGCAGCGGTGTTGTGCTCGATCCAGCAACTTTCGAGCCAGTGGTTGGCTTTATGACAAGGTATGGCTATGTAGAGCTTACTAATACAGCAAGCTCGCTTGGCAATGCTGGTGATTACTTGGGTGAAGTTGATATCCCAGCCAACACACTAAGCTTCAGCTAATCTTCCAATTTGGGATGGGAAGAACGAAAAACCGCCGTAAGGCGGTTTTTTGTTGGCAATAAATCATATATAATATTATATAAGCTCAAATGTTATATGGACAAACAAACACAGATCAGAGAATTAATAGAAGCCAATCCCAGGCATTATAGTCGCATGATAGCCAAAAGGGCTGACTTATCTGAATGGGTAAATGATAATTGCCTGGTAGAAACTGACAATTTTGCAGAAAAAATATACAGTGCAATAAACCAATTGGGCGATCGGTGTATGCATGGGCAAGCAAAGAAGTTCTCTGATATTCATACCGGATACAGAAATTGCGGCCCTGCTAACAAATGCGAGTGCGCTAGACTACAGGTGTCAGCGAATGTTAAGTCTGCTAAACTAAACCAAACGCCGGAACAACGGCAACATTCACTGGAGCTAAGAAGAGCAACCAATCTTGAAAAATATGGTGTAATAAATGCAGGCCAGACACCAGCAGCCCGACAACAACATGCAGCTCATTATGCTGCTATTCGAAAACCTAAAAGAAAACCACTGTCCAGCTACGAAAAATTAAATAAAAAGTATCAGCAATATAATATCGAATTCCTAACCCCTGAATCCTTGTATAACGGTGTCAGTAATCAGGTATATTACGAATTCGTATGTCAGAAGTGCCACAATCAGTTCAGTGACTACGTAGATAACGGTCATATACCAAAATGTCGTGTGTGTGATCCGTATAAACCTGAATATGTAAGCGGACAGGAAACTGCTGTATATAAATTCGTTGCCGGGCTAGCGCCAGACGCACGACAAAGTGATAAAAAAATAATTGCACCCTATGAATTAGATATTGTTATACCTAGTAAGAAGTTAGCCATTGAGTATTGTGGGCTATTCTGGCATAGTGAATATAATCGACCTGATCCTAACTATCATGCAAATAAATTAAAATTGTGCAGTCAACAGGGCTATAGGTTAATTACAATTTTTGAGGACGAATGGACTCGTCGAAGACCCATCGTTGAAAATAGGTTACGGGCTATATTAGGAGCATCATCGAAGATACATGCTAGAAAGTGCATAGTAAAACCCATTGCAATCGCGTTGGCAAGAGAATTCATCGAACAACACCATATACAAGGTCACAGTCAATGTCGATATGCATATGGGTGTTTTTTTGAAGGTACATTAGTTGCTGTAATGACATTTGGTCGTCCCAGGTATAACCGGCATTATGAATACGAATTAATTAGATATGCAAGTATAGGCACAGTAGTAGGTGGTGCCGGTCGACTGTTATCTGCATTTGTTAAGCAGCATAGCCCTAAGAATATTATAAGCTATTGCGATCTGCGTTGGGGCACAGGTAACCTATATCAAAGTTTGGGATTCGCAGAAGTTAAAACTAAGGGTGTTGGCTACAGTTACACAGACTTTGTACAACGATATCACAGGTCAAAGTTTACAAAGAGTAGTCTAGTGGAAAATGGTGCTGACCCCAATTTAACCGAACATGAAATCATGCGCGGAAGGAAAATGTATAGGATTTGGGACTGTGGAGTTGGCTGCTATATCAAAGAATTTTCTGTTTAGCTATGTTAAAGTCCCATCCAATTACGTCGAGGGGCTTCGATTTTCATAGTTTCGTTCTTGCACTTTTCAGCTAAGGCGATGGCACCTACTTTGGCTCCTTCTTGACCGCCTTTAGCAATGTCACTGATTGCAGCCCAACAGGCAGTTTGACTCATGGTGTTATCTCTGCTAATAGATTTAGCAGTTTCGTAATATAATTGCTCTTTGGTAGTCAAGCAGCCAGTGAGTATGAAAGCTGATAGAGTAGCAATAATAATCGAGCGCATACGGATACCTCATTTGGGTTATCTAGTATTTAGTTAGAAATTGATTTATACTAGCACGTAATCCGCCGACTGTCAAATATTTTGGTAAATACAATGTTCATTATTAGAGTTATGCGGCACCCACCGCGTAGGGTCTAGAACACCTTTAAGGAGAAAACAAATGGGACGTCCAATTAATAAAAGATTTTTTGGTTATAATAACAACAATAACATTCGTGTTCGTTTTCATAACGGTACTAGCAGTGTAGATGGTGCTATTGTGCATCAAGTCGGCGCACGCCGTTTTAAATGTGTAGATGCTAGTGGCAATACTGCAGTCTGCAAATTAGTGGCCAAGAATGATGGTAATCTAGCCGCAGGTGACATGACCATCAAGGTCAAAAATGACGCGGGTGTCAATGGTTTTGTGGCCAAAATTTCATCACGCAAGCTGACTGCAGTCAATACTTCGGGCACAGTTTTGTACACAGGCCCATGGAACTTTAGTGTTTCTACCACCGACACATTTATTCAAGTTGAAGAATCTGGTAATACCAGCGTGTTTACAGGCAATATTGACATTTCGGGCAATGTGGCCTAATTGATCTAATCTAGACAAAATAGCACCTTCGGGTGCTATTTTTTGTCTCTGATTTGATCATAAATAGATGTAGACTAAAATTAACACATGGCCTCATTTGATCGAATCACCGGCAGTTATGCGCTAGACACCTACAATGGTGATATTACCATTACCAGTGACTATGGACAGGGTGATATCTATTTGTACGGTAATGTCTGGGTCATAGGAACCTGGGCCAATGTCAAAAGTGTCGATACTCTGATCGACGACAACATTGTTTCATTGAGCGCCAACACTACCGGAATTCCGGTGCTTAATTCAGGCATTGAAGTAATCAGAGGAGATTATTGCACAGTTGGACTACGTTGGACTGAAGCGGTAGATCGCTGGCAACTGACCGACGACTGCTATCATTGGGCCAATATAATGATTCGTGTCGAAGATGATCCAGATCCTCATCTAGGAGGTAATCTATACACAACCGGTGTTTATCATAGTAATACCAATTGGGAAATACGCAGTCTGGCACCACACAACATCGTTTTCAGTCCTGGTTGGGACGGAGCCAGTCCCACCACAGCATTTCAGATTAATCACAATCCACCAACAGCCAGTTTACCCACAACTGTGGCCAATGCCACAGTGTTGTATTTTGCTGAACCACAGGCCGGCAGGTCGGGTGTGTATGTGGCCGGACATCTTCCCTGTAATTCCAACGATGAATTAATTACCAAACGCAAGGCAGTGGCCTACTCACTGTTATTATAGGACTAACCAATGGCACTCTACAGTACAGTATTGACCAACACTGCTGCTAATATTTTTGTAAGCAATTGTCAAAATATAGTGACTACCATGTATTTTTGTAATGCCGGTAATGTCACTGCCTACATCAATGTTTATGCAGTTCCAGCTGGCATGACACCATCATCAAACAATGCCATATACTATACTATACCTCTGTGTCATCATGATACCTATGTAATTGAAAATGAAAAATTGGCCTTAGAGCATAACGATGCAATTTGTGCCAATATAACCAGTCCGGTCATAGATGCAAATGTAAAGGTAGTGGCCACTGTCAGTAGCATTGGGGTATAAGTTGGGTCGTTACGCCAAAAATAGAGAATTAAAATCGGCCAGCTATAGCATAAGAATGCCAGTGACCTGTAGTAGCAGTGTGGGTCCGAACTGCCCAGTTGATGGACTAGTCAGGTTCAACGATCAGAAAAAACGTCCTGAAATCTATATGAAAAATCGATGGAGGCCCTTTGCCATCACTGGTGAAATACCCTATCCTGACAAAGATCTATTCTACGGCAATGCCAAACAAACAGTTTTTGGTCCAATGAAGTTTTCCTATCCCACTGGCAATGAAATATTGTTGCTGGTATTTATACACAATGTATTCCAGGTACCAGGGTTGGCCTATGTGGTCGACGGCTACGAAATTAATTTCACCAGTCCGCCACCTAACTATCATCCGATAGTGATCTTGCATGGCATACCTTACTTTGATTACTCTGAGCCATTGGCACCATTTATCTATACTGCTCCTCTGCCTGTGCCACCATCGGCCAGTGTTACTCATTGGACTATCAGCAATTTCAGCCCCTACCCCACCAGAGAAGGACGCTATGTTGGGCTAGAAATCGGATTGACTGCTGCTGGCGTTAGTGCAGGTCTGCTGTTTCCACAGCGGCTGTTTTTGCAAATCACGCCCAACAGAGGCAACATTGAAATTGGTGATTTTGGTACCATGCTCGACATGTACGGTGATCCAGTGACCTACACTGTGGCTTCTAATAGACTTACCGCCAACTTGGATTTCAGGGCCAATTCCAGTGTACAATCGTATCTATTAGACATCAACAATGATGCCAATCCTGAGGTCAGTGAAGATTTCACAGTGGCCGCCTATGTAGATAATCTTTATCTAAACAGTATAGGTAGCTTTACCGTCGAAGTCAATGATCAAAGCTGGAAAAATGCCATCTGGTATATCAAAGGCACCACTACTACTACCAGTAGTACAACCACAACCACTACAGTGCCTGTGGTTTACAATGAAGTGGTCAGCATTAATCCGGGTACATTGACCAGTACTGTAGGAAATGAAGTATTTTTCACTGTAGATGCAGCTCAGTTGCCCACTACTTTTGTGTTGTCTGGAGCTGTTCCCAACAGTAATGCCACTGTGATTGCCGATGCTGATCCTGTCACTGAAATTCAAGGTCTTCGTGCTCTCAACAACAGTGGTCTGTTTATCAGTGCTCCGGCTGTGCTCAGTGTCGGAGGATCATACAGATTTATTTGTGTTTTTGATGGAACCAACAATACCAGAATAATCAATGTTACCGTGACTGGACTGCCGAGTCCGACTACAACCACTACCACTCTGGCTCCTGCCAACTATTCTGTGAATATCACACCAAATAGCAACTATATTTCAGCACCGGTTCGGTATTTTACCTATTCGGCCAGCATTGGTCAAACAATATTTTTAGGAATTAACAATGCTCCGCCGGGCGCGACCTGGGCAGTCAATAGTTCGTTGCCCGGTGCAACCACCGTGGGCGGCGGTACAATTTCTGGTGCAGGCACGGCCAGTGCCGGGTCGGTACAGTATCCTTCGGCTGGTGTCTACTTCCTAGAATTCACATTCACTGGATTTTCTGGAACTATTTCCACCTACTACGACAGTGGATTCAATTATGTACTATTACAGGTAACGGTAACCTAATATGGCCATTGGTAGAATTTCTGGACCCATGCTGTTGCGTAATCTTGAACGTCAGGGTCTAGATCTGGCCATCGATGGAAATTTAATCTATTTTGATGTTACCAATCGTAGAGTAGGCATCAACAACTGGAATCCCAATGTAAGTCTTGATGTCATAGGTGATGCAACTCTGACCGGCAACTTGTTTGTTGGCAATCTGCTCACTGTTGGCAACAAGGGCGTGGAAGCCTATACATTACCAAATTACACACCCACTGGATTTAACCAAATAATGATTGCCGAAGGTGGGGGCAGTTTGGGTATGTTTTGGGCGCCAGCGCCGCCGGCATCGTCGATTCGACGTAGAAGATATACCACCACAGTTTCAGTGCCAGGTTACGGTAATGCGGAAATAGTGTTGCCATTGGGAGTCAGTAGCATTGTCTACCAGCTTACGGTCAGTAGACCCTGCAAAGTGGAAATTTTTGGTACACCGGCCAAATCTGAGGTCAATCCCTATACTTTTATAGCCACGCCCGACCATCTAGTCGACGACGGTACTGTGTTTTTCAATGACGGCAGTAGTTTTCAAAGCAGACAGTTTAGTTTGTTTGCCAACTTTGAAGAACCTCCCACACCCAATGTCTACTGCACAATAACCAGTTTGGATCAGTATTCAGCTGGTTCCCCAGTGACGCTGAGTTTATTCTATTATCCGGCCGTGACAGATACTGGATCTCAGCCTTGATTGATGTCAGACACTAGAGCTGATAATTGATAAATAACTGTATATCTATGATTTAATATAGGAACGGAGAATTTTAATGTCTATTCGTACAGTCTATGAATATACCGATTCGGACAAGGGCTTCTACAGTGTAGAACGTGCAGGTTTTGTAACGGTCAGCGAAATGATTTTTAGACTTGTGGCCGATGTACAAAACAATGGTTTTACTGTTATCAATACCAAATTTGTCAACGATACTCTTACCAGCAGCAGCGGAGCCAGTATTTCAGTTACAGATTATACCCAAGTTTGGCCCCCCAGTATCAGAGAATTTAAAATGATCAATGCTGGCACTGGATATTCCGTGGGCGATAGACTGGGGCTGCTGGGCGGCTCTTATGATACTCCATTTTTGATTAATGTCACTGCTGTTGGTTCGGCAATCTCAGAAATAACCAAATATCAGTACAATGTCCCGGCCACATACAATAGTATTGTTGGTCTAGCGCAACCTCAGCAGCTAGTATTCTGTGAAATTGATGGATCGGCCAATGTAGATGCCAGCAGAGGATCATTTTATATAAACTCACCAGTGACCAATTCCAAGGGTGGCACTGCTGTTGCCAATTTGTTGGCTCGATCCAGTGGAATTCCCTCAGATGAAGTGCCTGATACCAATTGGAATATTGCCTGGGGTGTCAACGGCAGTGGCGGCACCAAAGGATCAACATGGCCCGCGGGCACCGACAAGATTTGGTATTTTAACTCTACCTCGGGTACCAGAGTTGGAAGTACAGGTACAATTAAAAAAGGACAAGAAATATTTGATTCAGCTGGAGTGAGTACTATTCCTGCAGGCACTACTATTAAAAATTTTGGCACTTTTAGTATTCCGATCTCAACTTTTCTTAATAGTACTACCTTTCGTTATGTCGATTCAACCACAACTGCCACCTGGCTAGAACTTAGTAACAATGTTACCATTGCTGCTAATACCACTATTAATGTTCGAGGAACTGGTGCCAGGTTTACCAGTAACACTAGTAAACCTCCAAAAAAATTCACTGTGGCACTGGAAGCCTCGGCACAGGTAGATCCCAAAAACGATCCCGTTGGTGTGTTTGCCAATGTGGCATCAAGTATCACCAATAGCAATCAATTACAAGTTGACACTCTGACCAATCTACAGCCTGCGGGCAAATGGAAGCCAGTGATCTATGCTGGACAGAGGGTGTTTGATCCGATACAACCCCCGGGCGTACCGGCATTTAGTAATTATGTAACAGTGGTCAGTGCCAATGTCAATAGTACTTATACACAGGCCAATCTGACATTAAGTAGCAATTTGACTTTGTCTGCTGGATTGCAGCTACAATTTAAGTTTGATGAGTCCGAAGCTTGGAGAATAGCAATAGATGTCAGCGATCCAGAGGTAGTGACCTTTTATGCCGCAACAGATATTCAAATTAACGACAGTGCAAATATCAGCTATGTCAGAGATAACAGCGGATCAATTATTGATCGGTCGGGCGCATTGGGGGCTGCGCCAACTGGCTCGCCTGACGGTACTCCTGATCCGACCAAAGTCACCGAAGGATTTCTAAACAGAAAGACTCGGGTGGTCACCGATGGTAATGCCTATCCGTTGAATTATTCCTTGACCATTAGCAATCGCGGCATATTTTTTGGCAGCTGGGAAGGATCGTTCAGTGTACTACAAAGAACCAGTCGACTGTCAGATGACAATTTTTTCAATTGGTTTCTAATACAAAGACCAGTGGATCGTTATACGGGTAAAACACTGACTACCGGTAAGAGTCCTGTATTTTGTGTAAACTGTGTGGGATACAGATATTGGCAATTTGTAGTACGAGAAACTGATGTTTTACATCCCAGCCAGGGCGATGCCGATTCTAGACGATTATATGCTAATCCTGTAACTAATGCCTTGGTCAATGAAGTCAGTCCCTATAGGGTGCCAGCTGATGCACATTGGAAAGATAGCTTTGCTATAATCAATAGCAGCAATCAGATTAGTTTGACCGAGGACAGCAAATATCTAGTTAGTTTTTTGTATAATTTAACTACACCTAGATTCAGATACAGCGAAGAATTAGACATGCTGGGTCAATCCAGTGCCGATGTGTGTATGGCCAGCAACGAAATTAGTGTAACAGCCTATCGGGAGTCCACACAGAGAATTTACAAAGCGTTGCCGGCAAACAATATTTATAATTCGGGACTACGAATTTGCGTACTCAAAAAACTATAACCAATTGGGGGTGTATTTAAATGGCTGTTTACTCGGTGACCAAACACGGATATCTAAGCATACAATCTCTTATGACAGATATTCATGCAGAGCTAACCAATGCTCATAGCGGAAAAACTTACTTTGTCAAAAAGTTTGGAACTCCGGGTTCGGGAATAGTGATCTACGAGTCCGCCACTGACATCGATCCATTGGCCAATTATACACCGGCCAACAATACCATTAATTGTGCCTGGAGACTAGTGTTTAACCATGTCGATTCGAACAGATTGGCAGTACATGCTGGTACAGTTTTACAATTTCCCGATTCGGGCACGATCAGTTTTCTAAATAGTCGTAGTATAACGTCACCACAAAATGTTGAGCCGCCGGGCAACCTCAGTAAAATTTGGTCCACTAGCGGCACGCCGGCTGCTACATCCACTACCGAAGTTTGGCTTAATAGACAAATGGATGTCGGTAACGAAGGTTCCTACCCAATGAGCTATACACTAACTTTGACCAATCGAGGGATATTTTTGTCTGTTTGGGAAGACAGCCAAGAAGAAGTACCAACTCAGATAGATGCAGCATCGGGTCACGGCAACAGTCCATTTCGTTGGTTTCTAATTCAGCGCAGTGTTGATAGACTGACCGGCCATGTGAGAGGTGGTGGTGCCATGCGCGGTAGCAATGATCCTACCACAGAAACCAGTCGCTGTCCTGTTTTTGCAGTAGGCGGTACCAGTATTCCCACTTCTATAGCCACTGGTGTACTGCTCTATGATCAATTCTATAAATTTATAGTGCGAGAAAATGATGTTCTGAGTCCTAGTCGTAAAAAACCAGCAGTGGTTGACAGCACTGACAGCGGTGCTTTGATGAATCCATTTCAGCAGCAGAGTTTAACTGAAACAGGAGAGTTTGTTATTACTTTTTTTAACAATCTCAGCACACCACGGTATCGTTATGGAGACGAACTTGACATGGTTGGTACTGTCAGTGCTGAGGTCATTGGCCCTGGGACCAGCATTGATGTTACTGTCTACAATGAACCGCAGACCCGTAGATATACTGCGCTCTATGCCACTGAAGCCTACGGCGTTGGTGTAAGACTAATGGTATTGACACAGGGCAATAGTGCAGTTGAGGACAGCCATGTTTATGTGGGAGGTATAGCACCAACCACAACAACCACATCAACCACCACGGTGGCACCCAGCGATATGAGATTGAAATCTGACATTATCAGAATCGGAACTCACGAATTGGGCATTGGTATCTACGAGTACAACATATTTAATCGTAGAGAAATTGGTCTAATGGCACAAGAAGTGTTAGGTGTTAGACCAATGGCAGTTGAGATGTACAATGATGGATATTATAGAGTAAATTATGATATGATGAATTTCGAAAGGAAAGTTTTAGAGGTAAATTAATGAGTAGGATTTATCTTTAAAATGCAAAATGTTTGGAAGTTTGTCATCGTGTGCTCCCAATAGCCAGGTAACCCTAGAGTTTACGTCGGACCGTCGTCAAAAGTTTGACATATGGTCTAATGTATACATTGAAGTCAACAGAATCAGTGTAGCCACAAGGCCAATATTATTGGCCAATGGCGACATAGTCTCGGCCACTGTCACTACGCCTTCGGGTTATTTGGGATATCAATTTTATCCCTATGAATTGGATAATCGTGTACATTATGTGGCTTTAGTTAATAAAAATAATTATAATCCCACAGTCAAAATCGCAGACCGACAGCGTCGATGGTACAACTATATACAGTTTCGTCCAAGAGTCAGTGTCGCAGGTTTGCCCGAGTATCTGCAAAATGATTTGATAGGATCATCCAAGGGAATTGTAGATGTGGAGAAAATCCATGTAATAATGGATCCTCTGAATTCGTCGGCTGTGTTTTACTCTACCAATAACAATGTGGTGCACAGAGCCAAGTTGCCAGCTGGCCCAATTGACTATAAAAAAATCACTAGTTTTAACACACAAAGCGGATATAGACAAGATCTATTATTATTGGGCAACGATGGTAGAATTTACCGTATTACTTTTGACAGCAGATATTACGAAAGCAATAAATTTGAACCCACTGTTACACCCAGTGTTATATTGGATGATTTGCCGTTTCAAGAAGACATACCCGGTACAGGATCATTTATGGATGCAGCCAGAAAAAAGTTCCTGTCGGCACTGTTTCCGGCAGTGACAGCAATGAGCGTAAAAGCCAATAATATCTGGTTGGCTGGCGCCGAGACCATCTATGTACTTAGAATAAACTATTCATTGCAGACTATTATAACTGTGCCCGGAGAAGAAATCTTAGATATTACCTGTGTGAATAACGATGCTGTGGTGGTAACTAAAACACAAAAGGTAATTTATGTGGGTATCAATGGATCTAGTAATGTGTTGTTTACAGGTGCTGCGATTGGAAGTCCTGCCGCCTTGGCCGATGGAGCCAGAGTAGCAGTTCCAGATTCAAATAATCAAAGACTGCTAATATTCAACGGCAATAATCCTGTATATAGCATATGGAATACTCCCGAGTTCGTTCCTGCCTACTGTAGAGTTTTCGACGGCTACTTGTATGTAACTGGACATAATACCAATCGCGTTCTACAATATTATCAAGACAATGACTATAATACAATAGTTTTTTCAAATAAAGTAACTTTAGTCAGTGCTGTGGGCGGTAGTATTATAGCCAGCGATCACCTAGGGCCGGCGGTGACTCTGAACATGCCCGGTATTGAAAAAATTATTCCTTTTGAGCTGGAGCCTAGAACAGGTCCCGTTGGATATATTGGCACCGAAATCAAACAGTTAACAATGTTGGGTCGGGAAGGTATATATCCCAAAGTTCCTCCTGACCTATTGTATTGGGCCAATGGTCTTACCGATGTGCCTGTTAATTCAGGAGACTACTTTACTGTTAGTTACAAAGCTGGATTCAATGGAACAGCGAGATTGCCGGTCATACTAGGTGAAAATGCCTTGGACTACACAGTGACAGTGGTCAGTAGTACTTTTTTACAAGACTACTACTTACCCAATACAGTGGCACTAAATCGAATAAAACCTGTTTTTGGATTCTATCCTGGTCCAGACTCCGGTACCATTGATGAGGGATTTACTGGACCCATACCAATTGGTTTTAACCTAAAAACTTTTGATAATATTTATAGCAATATCTATGTACATACCAACGGTGTTATAAGTTTTGTCAATAGTCCTTTGCAGCAGGATCCGGTATTTGGTAGTTTTCCAATTGATGTAATCTACGCTGAACCTAAGAATTTATATCAAGGTCTACCAATTTTAAATGTTGATCCATTGAATATAATCACAGGCAATCTCGACAGCTATGAAACACCCGGTGTCTATTTTAAAGACCAAATTTTAGGGGAATTCGCAGGATTTAGAATTAGATGGGTAGGTACCAGCTGGGACAGTTATCCATTGGGTAACACAGTAAGTACGGTGGTAACAACTGTCAATTGGCCGGACATAGTTCTGCCGAATTTGGCCAATGTGCGTGTGGGGGACTACATCAGTGGCAATAACATAAGCGTCAGCAGCAGTGTTGTTGCCACGCAATTTTTCAACGTCAATGCCGCAGTTTACTATGCAGAAACTAGTTCAAATTATATGCTATTGCTGTCAAATATAGCAATCAAAAGATATGCCAATGTAATTGTGGCCGGTACTCAAGTGGGTTTTGTTGACAGCAGCAGCAGTCAACAAATACTGGGCAACAGTGTTTTGGATGTTCGGGCCAATGTCTTGACCATTGACGGAATTACCAATGGCAATGTAAGCAATGATTGGGTATTTGTTACCACAACATCGACAGCACCTGCACAGTCCATTACTAGAACTCACTATTCTGTGACCAGTCTTGCCAATTCGTCGGGCAACACAGTAAGAATTAGTTCGGCGGACTATAATAGCATCTATGTCGCACAGACATTATCAAGTTCCGGCGCATTGATAACGGGTAAAATTACTAGACCCAGGGTCTACTCATTGACTGCCAATTGCTCTAGTCTAGTAGAAGGCAACACAGTGCAATTTACTCTCAGCGCCACAGAAATTCCTTTGAGCAATGGCGAAATATTCAACTACACTCTAGGAGGAACCACTGACAGTGCAGATTTTATAGCTGGCACAGCACAATCGGGATCTATTATAGTAAATTCCGGTGTTGCCACACTGGATTTGACCACAGAAGCCAATGTTGGATTTGAAGGCTCAGAGACCATTATAGTCACTGTAAATTTGGAATCGGGACTGCTGATCAGTCGTACAGTGATTCTGTTAGATGACGGTATACCCAATAACACACCTGTGACTGGCACAGTTAATTCGTTAAATTATTTCAACTATTATTTTACTTCAAATGCCAACATAACAGCCATTGCAGGCACCGGCATTGCAGTGGCCAAAACCGAAATTGATTTCGGATCAATGGCAGCACCACCGGCCACCGGTTCAATAAGGTATCAATACCATCGAGTCAATATTTTCGGAGGACCTGGCGCCACAATCAGCAGCAACACAATAGTAAACTTTTCAGGAAACTTTGCCACAGTCACTAATAACCAGACTCTAACAGCAAATACAGCAGTGTTATTTAAATCAAATAGTCCCACTGTACCTGCCTATACCTATGAGGTAGGATTTTATACCGGTGGCAGATTTCAGTATATTGAATTGTTTTACGACAACAACAGACACAACCCCAGTACCCTAATAGGCATCACTGGTGTTGACACAGTAAACGATCGAGCCAATGCCACTGTTGCGGCCAACTCCAGCTATCTCTTTGGTAGCGAAACCATTGATGGACGCTGGATACCATTGGGCCGGGGAAGTTTTACCAAAGACAGTCAGGGTTTCGTTCCTAGATACGTGGATTTGATAAAAAGTGTGGGCGATCTAGACAATGAAAATGCCTACGAATTTATAGTGGATCAAAAGATACCAACCACGTCAAATATCAAATTGGCCATTGACTATGGAAAAATCTATCTCAACAGCAGAATTTACACTGGTCTTGACAATCTGTTGTCAGGGGATCGTGTTAAAATCACTGTCCCATTGGGAACTAATCAGACACCCATAGCACCAATGTTTGCCATTGGCGACTACCAACAGGTTATAGCAGTGGTCAAAGACAGCGAGGCTTTTCGTTATTCAACTATTGCCAATGTCTATATAGAACAACCTTTTAACAATTATCTAAGATCAAACATCGACATAACTGTGTCTGGCACATATACCATACCGGGATATTTCAGAAGCACAGATGCACTTTCAGGAATTTCTCAGACATTTATCAGACTATCGGGCGGGCTATCTACAGTGTTGTCTGGCAGATATCATAATTTGGTTGCAGGTGACCGCATAATGATTACCAATCAATTGACCAGCACTAGATATTACGACACAAGAGAAATTGTAATTGTAGGGCCAGTCTGGCATGTAAACAAACTAATAACACCAACTGGATCAAGATTCAATGACATGACTTTTTTGCCACTGAACAGTCCTTTTGTGCGTCTGACCACAATGAATCAAGATGGCACACGGATTTTTGAGGACCCTGCCTATAGAACAGCCAATTTGACATTGACTGCCACGGTGCCTGTGTTGAGTGGCAATCTATTGGTTGACAGATTTGGTGTTAATCTTGTGGTCAATGGAACTACCATTGGGCCCTATGTTGGCAGTGTGGGCACCGGTGCAAAAATAGCCTTAGAATGGATGGTACCAAATTACTTTCAACAGGATGCAGTTATCTATCAAATTAAAACTGACATAGATGGCGGAAATGTTCGCATACCAATGGGATTTTGGTCAATTAACAATCGCAGTATTCTAGGAGCCAGTGTCAATTCAAATTTGTCAATTATATCAAAATCCTTGACTGGCAGTCTGACCAGTGTCAATTTGTTAACTAAGAATTTTAGTCAGACCATTGATCGTGCTGCCAGCAAATTGGTTGGCAGCATAAATTCACAATTTGTTGGTCAAAATAGTCGATTTGGAAATATAATCAATAGTTTTTTAACCAATATAGGCAGTTACATAAACAAAGGTGCAATTACCAGTAAAAACGAAAATACTATTACCAGGGTAGGAGGTCTTATATCGGCGGCCAACACTGCTGTTAAATATTCTATATTTAATGTCGGAGCGATCACAGGACGTGGTCTTGATAATCCATTTTCTGATGTACGCAGTCAGTCGGCCAGAGGAAATATTTTGGTATCGGGCGCATTTTTACACAATGACTCCATTGTTGGCAATATACTGACCAGACCCAACAATGACATTCGTGGCAATGTTGGGCAAGGGCAGGTCGACGGGCGGTACAGTCAATTGTCTGATTCAATTAATAGTCAGGCAATGACAGCGATCACGGAATCTCAGAATAAATTTGATGAAACCGAATTGATTTTATCGGCCACTACCGGACAGGGATTGATTAAATCTATCTATGATAATGCACAAACTGTGTTCAGTTCTAACATGCATAGCTTGGTGTACACCTATGATGTCATTGAAGGCAATATCGCACCCAAAAAGGATTATGTAATCAATGAGTTGTTAGACATATTAGATTCAAAAGTCACAGAGCAGACCCTGCCATTGGAAAAAATATTTGAATCACGAATACAGGATCAGACCCTGCCATTGGAAAAAATATTTGAATCACGAATACAGGATCAGACCCTGCCATTGAAAAAAATACTCGAATCACGAATACAGGATCAGACTAGACTAATCGAACACCTGTTAGAATCGTCGTTGCCAACAGTCAAACCAGAAGTGATTAAAATTTTTAGTCCTGAGCTTAGATCACAACAGGAAAAAATTTATCAATCAATGGAACCAGTTTTTTTAATAAAAACTCAAATTTTAAAAAGTTTTGTTCCTGAAATCATGCCATTGGCTTCGCAGTTGCGTATTTTTGCTCAACCTTCTCACTATCAAGACCTGCTATGGGAAATGACAAATTATACCGATGTTGGTGCAGTATATTCCTATATAGGGGCTTTTGCCGATGACGGACGCGAGGGTGATAATGTAACTAGTCGCGGAAATCCCAAGTGGCGAGGTCCTTTTGTGTTTCATGAGCATACCTATTTGTATAACAAAGGCAGTTACAGTCAACAATATATAGCAGCTTTTTTTGCTGCCAAGTATGTGTCGGCCACAGCATTTCAAATTTTTGGTACTAATTATTGGAATTATAGAATTCATTTTAATACTAGAATTTTATTCAAGCCTAGAACAGGTTATGTATGGCCCAGTGAATGGCTAGTGAGAGGAGGTTAATGTGTTAGTGGTACCTAATCACCATATTATTGTTCCCAAAACCAAAGATCTCAGTTATAAAATGCTCAATACCATCACTAATGCAGGTATGATAAGACTGGCACAAGAACAAAATACCTATATGAATAATCAAAATGTGCTGGAACTGAGTTTCACTCCAATAAGTAGAGAGTGGGTCGAAGTCTATCTTGATGGATATCGTGTGATTAATCCCAAATATGCCAACAAACAGGCACCGGGTCTGCCCTATGAAGAATATAACATATCTGGTAACACAGTGATTTTTTCCAATGCCGTAACTGGTAATGTACGTGTGATCTGCGACGAAGTGCTCAAACCCGAAAGTGAATATACTAGTGATTTGACCAAAAAAGGTCTGGTAATTCCTGTGATCAATGTTCAAAGTTATGACATATACGACAAACGTTTTACACCAGATCGTAAGGCCACTGGCAACGTTCGAAATCGTTTTGGGTCAAATGTAGTCAGTACTTTAGGACTTTATAACAGTCATCTGACTTATAGAGTTGGCGATTCATTATGGTCTGATCCCATCGCTATCACACAACCGTCAAATGGCTATGTCAGATTGACTGAAGATCGTCGTAGTTTTCTGTATGTGCCCAAACTTAATTTCAAAGGCAACGATGGATTTATTTATACTCTAATCACACAACACGGGCAAATAGGTCCTCCTAAAAATATCTATATTACAGTAATAGAAAATACTCCATTGTACGCCCTGGAAGCCACGCCCAATGTGATCAACGAAGGCGAATCAGTTACATTTAGATTTTACTCTCGGAGACCGGTGGCCGACGGTCTAGTTTTTCCTTTTACTGTGTCTGGGCGAGGCATACAAAGTGCCGACATTGGCAACGTATCTCTCAAAGGCAATTTTGTGACCAGCAACAGCCAAGATACCATAACTTACACAGCCGATGAGGATCTAAAAACCGAAGGAATTGAAATAATGACAATGACTCTGGACAAATATCCCAAAATCACTGCCAATGTGACCATATTAGACACCAGCCAGGCTCCTAGACCCACTACAACCACAACAACAACCACCGCATCACCTAACAATATCAGATTAACTATTTCGGGACCGAGTTGTATTCCAATTGATGGCTCAGTGGATTTTTATATAGATGTGGTGGCCAATCAACCATTGACTAGATTTAATCCAGCGGCATTTGATCCCTATTACACAGGAATCAGCATATTTGGTAATCCAACACAGCTGAGTTCTACTAGATATCGTATTAGATGCCGTAGATTAGGCACAGTAAAGACCAGTTATACACTGAGATTACCACAGGCATCGGGATCAGCAGGTAATTATGTCAGTCAAGCTAGTAACACTTTGATCATACCGTTGTGTAGTTAAAACGTACCATAAATACAATATTATTGTACGGGATCTGGTATGGCCGCGCCAAATTTAATTAGCACATCGTCGATCATTGGTAAATCTCATGGAGAATGGATCACAACCAGTCCGTTGGCCATAGCCTCAAACTCACTTAATAGCTCAGAACTATATCGTATTAATGTATTGTTCATTACCAATTTAGGCAGTGCAGATGCCACTGCCACAGTAGATCTCTATCGCGGCAATGTCAGCTATAAAATACTCTATAACCTACCGGTACCAGTGGGAGCCAGTGTAGTGGCCATTGGCAAAGACACAGGTATATATTTGGAAGAAGGCGACAGTCTTAGAATTTCAGGTAGCGCAGCCGGAATACTACAGTATCTGCTGTCTTATGAGGTAATGAGCTAACCTAACATGTTAAGGTATGTAAGACAGCCTGCGGTACTTGCCAGTCTGACAGGCAGCAATGTTACCAATACGGTACTGAGTACTCCGTTAACTATAACTGGCAATGTCAGCAGTGTGGGCACCACTACCGGGCAGTTGCGTGTTCAGGGCGGTCTTGGGGTCACAGGCAATATCAATGCAGCCAACATCGCAGCCGGTACTCTATTTGGCACCATTGGCACTGCCAGTCAGCTGTTAATTACCGCTGTTGGTGTACAACAAAATCTCACTGCGGTTAATCTAACAGTCACCGGAAATTTGGCATTACTGGGCAATACAACCACGGTATCCAGTACCAATACCTTTTTAACCAATGCCTTGTTTGATCTGCACACTGCCGCGGGCGGTGCAGCCCCCAGTGTCGATGACGGACAGGATCTAGGTCTGCGTCTGTTCTATTATAAATCCGGACGACCCGGTGCTGCCTTCATTGGCTGGGACAACCAAACTGGTAGATTGGTATTTTTGACCAATGCCTCTGTCAGTGCCGGGCAGGTTGTTGGCACCGATGGCACTGCACAACTAGGTAATATTTTAGTTACCAGTGGTGAAGACAGCAGTGGCGTCACCACTGGTGCACTACGAGTCTCGGGCGGTATCGGTGTGTCGGGCAATGTTCATGTGGCTCGAGTCTATTCAGACAACTACTACTTTGCCAATGGTGCTCCTTGGTCAAGTTCGGGGGCCACTGGTGCTCCGGGGTTGACCGGAGCCACTGGTATTACCGGATCTACTGGTCTACAGGGTGCCAGTGGGCCCATTGGTGCCACTGGCATGCAGGGACTGTCCGGTGTACAAGGGCTGCCCGGTTCGGCTGGTGGTACCGGTGCCACTGGCATACAGGGTCCAGCTGGACCAGCTGGTAACACCGGTGCCACTGGAACTATAGGGCCTTTGGGTCCACAGGGTCTTCAAGGAGCCACCGGTAATCCTGGTGCCACTGGTAATACAGGGCCCATCGGGCCCACTGGTGCATCGGGAGCCACAGGACCTCTAGGTCCTGCAGGACCACTGGGCAGCACAGGGGCCACTGGTTCGATTGGTCCCGTGGGTCCACAGGGTTCACAGGGAGCCACTGGCAATCAGGGCAGTACTGGACTTGCAGGACCAATTGGGCCCACTGGTGCATCGGGAGCCACAGGACCTCTAGGTCCTGCAGGACCACTGGGCAGCACAGGGGCCACTGGTTCGATTGGTCCCGTGGGTCCACAGGGATTATTAGGTGCCACTGGAGCCACTGGTGTGGGTGCCACTGGTCCTCAAGGTCCTCAGGGAATTCAAGGAGATTTGGGTGCCACTGGTGCCACTGGCGCAGGTGCCACTGGTGCCACCGGTAGTCCTGGTAGTCCCGGCGGTGCCACTGGTGCCACTGGTCCTCAGGGAATAATTGGCCTTCAAGGTGCCACTGGGCCCAGAGGTGCCACTGGGCCTCGCGGTGAACTGGGTACCACTGGTGCCACTGGCATAGGCACCACTGGAGCCACTGGTGTACCTGGTGCCACTGGTATCACAGGCAATTTAGGTGCCACTGGTGCCACTGGCATAGGCACCACTGGTGCCACTGGTGTACCTGGTGCCACTGGTGCTGCTGGACTAGACGGTGCCACAGGTGCCACTGGACCAGTGGGCAGCACCGGACTCACTGGTGGAACAGGTGCCACTGGTGTACGTGGTATTCAAGGTGCCACTGGAGTAGCTGGATCAGCTGGATCGGCGGGCAGTACAGGTGCCACCGGAGCAGCCGGCGGATTTGGTGGTGCCACATTTCGGTATCAATTTACAGTAGACACACAAGACATTGATCCAACTGCTGGCTATGTCAAGTTCAATGCCAATAATATCACTCAAGCCACTACATTATACATTGATGATGAACAGTCTGGACCATTTGACATACAGGCCTACTTACGTACTATAGACGATAGTACTAGTACAATCAAAGGTCATTTTAAGATCAGTGCATACTCGGATAATAGTAGATTTGCACTGTACACAA